>Ga0307435_1000004_pt1 | contig 107815 bp, 135 predicted proteins | sample SalMarWE160470MG_FD_202164 | JGI IMG/M metagenome (GOLD analysis project Ga0307435, IMG submission 202164) | Salt marsh sediment microbial communities from the Plum Island Ecosystem LTER, Massachusetts, United States - WE1604-70 | ecosystem: Environmental > Aquatic > Marine > Intertidal zone >... | reverse complement strand
CTTTTTATTCTTTAATTTAGAATGATTAACAGAAAGATGTGAAAAATATGTTTTATTATATAAAAATCCGCAAAAAAGGCGATTTAATTTGGAAGACCTTGAGAAAAGACGGAAAAATTCTTGTTTTCAATAGGTATGAGAATGCAAAGAAATATTCAGATAATCTAAAAGATTGTATTTGTGAAATTATATCACTTAATTACCACCCTTCACACAAAAAAGGCCCTATTTACAGAAAAAAATATCAAAAGGCAGAGTGGTAAAATGAAAAAAATTCATACAAGAAGAAAGAGAAAATACAGATTGAGCGCACATATTAATCCATATTATTTTTTTCATCCAAATTTGAAAAATAGAAAAAGGCCAAAAACCTTCAAAACAGAAGAAGCAGCCAATTTCTGGGCATTGAATCATGGATTAAAGCCAGGGGAATATTATCTGCAGAAGGTGAAGAAAAATAAAAAATTTCAAATAGTGGTTTATAATGGGCAGAATAAGAACAACACCAATAAAAAGAATAACCCATGAATTGATAGAAAAGTACGGGTATAGATTTACTGATAATTTTGAAGAAAACCAAAGAATTTTGGCTGGGTTAATAATAACTCCTTCAAAGAGACTTAGGAATAAGATTGCAGGTTATGTTACAACTGTTGTTAAGAAAGGTAAGAAATCAGAAGAATCAGAATTATAAAAACTAAAGAAATAAATACTAGGTTATATTTTTTAATAATATGGAGCCAAAAAAATTTCTTTTTGTATCTCTTGATGCACTTATAGGAGATATTGCCTGGCAGATTTCCAAAGAGGGGCATAATGTAAAATATTTTATTGAGAATAAGGAGGAAAAGGAAGTAGCAGATGGTTTTGTTCCTAAAGTTGATGATTGGGAAAAAGAGGTTGACTGGGCAGATGTTATTGTTTTTGATGATGTTCTTGGGCAAGGCACCAAAGCAAAGAAGTTAAGAGAGAAGGGCAAATCTGTGGTTGGAGGTACACCATATACAGATAAATTAGAAGATGACAGGGCTTTTGGTCAGGAAGAGCTTAAGAAAATTGATGTCCCGATTATATCTTACAGGGATTTTACTTCATTTGAAGATGCAATAAATTTTGTAAAAGAAAATCCAGGCAGGTATGTGATCAAGCCAAGCGGACAAGCCCAGAATATAAAGGGGTTTCTTTTTATTGGAGAAGAGAACGATGGAAAAGATGTAATACAAGTGCTTGGAGATTATAACAAGGCATGGTCAAAAAAGATTCCATTGTTTCAGCTCCAGAGAAGGATAACAGGTGTAGAGATTGCAGTTGGTGCATTCTTTAATGGGAAGGAGTTTATCTATCCAATAAATGTTAATTTTGAGCATAAAAAATTATTTCCCGGAGATTTAGGTCCTTCGACAGGGGAAATGGGAACAGCTATGTTCTGGGGCGGGCCAAATAAAATATTTAATGAGACATTAAAAAAACTGGAAGGCAAGCTTGCAGAAGAAGGTTATGTTGGTTATATTGACATTAACTGCATTGTAAACGGCAACGGGATTTATCCACTTGAGTTTACATCCCGTTTTGGTTATCCAACAATAAATATACAGCAGGAAGGGATGATAACTCCTATAGGTGAGTTTTTATACGAGCTTGCAAAAGGAAATAAACCTCAGCTTAAAGTAAAAAGCGGATTTCAGGTGGGTGTAAGACTTGTTGTTCCACCTTTTCCTTTTACTGATAAGGAGACATTTAACGTTAAATCTAAGGATTCTATTATCTTTTTCAAAAAACCTACAGAAGGTGTGCATATAGAGGATGTTAAAAAGGTAAATGAAGAATGGCTTGTAACAGGCACAGCAGGTGTGGTTCTTATTGTTTGCGGGTGTGGCCAGACAATGAAGCAAGCTCAGAATCAGGCGTATAACAGGATAAGAAATATTATTATTCCACATATGTATTACAGAAAGGATATTGGTGACAGGTGGTTTACAGACGCAGATAAGCTGCTTAACTGGGGTTATTTAAGAGAATTATAATTTGGTATGATAATACTAATAATCAAAGGCCTAGAATTTGTGAAAACGAAACATATTTAAAATGTCTCTTCTAACACAATTTAACATGGTAAATTTTTTAGTGCCCGTTAATGGCCTTGCAGAATATATTCCGCTTATAAGGACAGTTATTACAGTTGTAATTGTTTTTATTATATTCAGTTTTATTATAACCCTAATAAAGAAGGGTCTCCTAAAAAGGGCAAAAAGAAAAAGCCAGATTTCCAATATAGAGCTTTTTTCCAGAGTTTTAAAGTACATATTTTTATTGGTTTTAGTCTTATTAGCAATTTCTTCTTATTCAGGTTCTTGGGCAGGTTTTGGTATATGGGTGGGGTTGTTTTCAGCTGCATTAGGATGGGCATTACAAAAGCCAATTACAGGCATTGCAGCGTGGATAATGATTATTACCAAGAGACCATTTGAGCTGGGGGACAGGATAATTATTGGTGATATGAGGGGGGATGTTGTGGATATTACGTTGACTCACATCTATTTAAGGGAAATAGGAGGCATTGTCGCGGGCGAGGAAAATTCAGGAAGAGTTGTTATGGTGCCGAATTCTATTCTTTTCGAGCAGAAAATAATAAATTATACCCAGCAAGACGATTATGTTTTAGACCAGGTTACTGTATCAGTTACTTATGAGAGCAATCTGGATAAGGCTATGGAAATTGCCCTGCAGTCTGCGAAGAAACATACAAAAGAGTTTATCGATGAAACTAAAAGAGAGCCTTATGTAAGAACATTTTTCCAGCCCAGCGGCATTAATGTTCATGTAAGATATTTTTCTCCTGCCACAAGGCTTCAGGAATTTTCCAGCATTATTACAAAGGAGGTATTTGATAGGATAATGAAAACAAAAGATGTAGAGATTGCTTATCCTCATACAGAAGTTGTTTTTAGAAAAAAGAAATAGTTTATTTTTTTCTTACTGGCCTGAATTTATGGCTGCCACATCTTTTACATGTTACTCTGCCGGCAAGTACTTTTAGGTTGGATGCTCTTAGCTTTTGCTTGCAGTTTTTGCAAACAAAGACAGAATGGAATTTTCTTGCTTCTGCTTCTGGGAACTTTACCATTTTAGCTACCTTGAACCTGTTTCATTACTTTATCGTTTAATATTATCCAGTATAGAATATTAGCTCCTTCTACTACGCTTCCTTTTAATTCTTCTGGGATTTTTAGATCAAATGTTTCATAGGTTTCGTTGTCCATCACGTTTGCTGTATCCCCTGTTATAGACAATACCTGAGCGAATTTTTTCTCTATTATTGGAGCATCGATATTATCATGACCCGGTAGGACTATAACTCTTTTTTTGCCATCTACTATACCAACTGCTGTTAATCTTACCTTAGCATGACCATGTTTCCCTGGTCTTGAGATTTGGGTATCTGAGACTACGCAAGCTGCACCTTCTATAACAACATAGTTTCCTTTTTTTAATGATCCTACACTTACTGGTTTAGTGGTCATTTTATTGTTTAACAGCTAGTTTAATATCTCCTTCCTTAACTGTTTTTCTTCCTGCATGCGTTGCCAAGCGCCAAGCTTTTTCTGCTATTTCTTCTGCTTTTTCCTCTACAACTGTCTTTAAAGCAGCTTTTGCTTTGTCAGAGACTCTTATATCGGATCCCCCAACCTTTTTAATGATTTTTTCCATAGCAGCTAAAGGTAATAGCTTATCTGACATAAATATCACCTGTTTTTGTTTATTTTTTTATTTAAAGACCATATTTTCTGTGTTTTTGGAATTGGGGCACATATATAAAGGTTACTGATTTTATAGTATCTACGCAACTAAAGTTGCGTAGATTATCCTCCCCACTAGCACTCCTCAATAACTGACTGTCCCACCCCTAACATATGATGAATAAAACCACTACTTACGTAGATACTGTTTTATGGATAGAATTATTATTTTTTTAATTTATTCAACAACCAACAAACCTTATCTACAGTATCATCAATAGTTTTCTTTCCAATATCATCTTCTTCGAAAGGCACTACTATAATACCACCAAAATGATTATTATCTCCAACTACAATCATTCCATGGATGTGCATCCAGTTGTGGATTGCCTGAATTGTGAATTCCTGGCCGCCATTTCTTGATCTTCCTACTGCGATTGCTGCTCCAATTTTGTCTTTTAGTTTGAAGTTATCTCTTCTTAATGAGAGAGTTCTGTCGAACATTGCCTTCAGCTGGGAGGAGAGGCAGCCAAAGTAAACAGGGCTTGATATGATGATGGCGTCTGCTTCTGTCAGTTTAGGCCTTATAGTTTCCATTGCATCTTTTATTGAGCATGTTCCTTTTTGTTCTTTACATGTATTACATGCTATACATGACTTAATGTCTTGTTTTGCTAAAGTTATTTTTTCTATTTCAAAACCCTTTTCTTCTGCTTTTTTTAGTGCATAGTCAATTGCTTTTTCATTGTTTCCTCCTTTTACAGGACTTCCGGAAATTCCAAGGATTTTCATCTCAATAACCCTTTTTTAATTCTTGAAGGATATTTTTTCATAACCTTTAAGGCTTCTTTATAGGTTAATAATTTATTCTTAGCTCCATGATGCTGTATTACAGATTCTGCGTTTGTTCTTGCAAGTTTTAATGCAAACTCTATATTATTTTTCTTTATTATTCCTGAGAGGAATGAAGAGGCAAACGCGTCCCCTGCTCCTGTTGTTTCTATTACTTTTATGTTATTTGATTTTATTGTGTAAATATATTTTCCGTCATAAGCACTAGCCCCATTTTTACCGTCTGTTATAACTATTATCTTAACCAATTTTCCTAATGTTTTGAACATATCCTCAATTTTATTCCTTTTTGTCATTAAAGATGCTTCTTCTTTATTCAAAATAAAGATATTTGTTCTTTTTAAGATATCTTTTGAATAATTTATGCCTTTTTCTGCCAGGTATTGGCTAGCATTGAATGCTATCTTTATTCCTTTTTTTTCTGCGAATTTAGCCAGTTTTTCTAAAGTTTTGAATGATTTACCTATCATTGTTGAGAAATAGAACCATTTTGTTTTTAGTTTTTTAAGATTAATTTCATTGAATTTTAAATCATTATTAGAGCCTTTAAAGGCTAGTATTGTTCTGTCATGTTCTATACTGTCTAATATTATGGAATATCCGGTTCTTCCATTTTTGGAGCATACCATCAATGAGGTGTCTACCTTATCCTTTTTTAGGTGTCTTTTTATTTTCTCTGCATTTGCTCCACAACCCGATTTGGAGATGCAGGCTACTTTATGCCCCAGTCTCGATAAGGCAACTGCTGTATTGGTTGCCCCTCCACCGGTTGTAAATTCTAATTTTTCAATTAGAATCTTGGAGCCAGTAGGATAAGCCAGTAAATCTGTTTCTCCTTTGCTGTCCATTATTTTTATTACTTCAGAGAATTTTGTTTTAGCAAATACATCCACTGTAGAGCTTCCAATGGTGATTACATCATACATAGTTTATAGCCTGAATTATCTACTATATATATCTTACTGTTAATTTTAAAATAAAAATATCCTCGGCTAAAGCCGAGGTATTTTTAAACATAAAGAGAATACTTGCCTATACAACCAAAACAAAAAATCCCGTTTAAAACCAAGGTATTCTTTTTATGAAATAAAAAAATAAAAAAAAGAAGGCTTTTATGCGACTTGGCCTAATCTCCAGATGTCTTTTAATGCGACAACTGCTGTTGCTGGTACTATAAATGCCAGTACCTGTGTAAATATTCCCTGTAGGTATGCACCAATATACTCTACTCCTGCTAAAGTTACTCCTGCTCCTCCCATTCCAGCTGCTATTATTAAAACAGCTGCAACTAGTAGGAATTCCTTTGTTTCTTTGCCGGTTACATTCAAGAAACCAACAATTAACCCTAGGACGACCAGCAATGAAGCTAGCCATGGTGTTGCTGCTCCTAAAGAGACAATGCCAAGAACTATAGCAATAATTACTCCTATTATGAAAGAGTAATTACCCACTCTCTTGTCCATTACACCTCACCTCTTTTCTGGCGTTAAAGCCATATAGGAGGTTTTTGGCATATTGAGTATATAAATCTTACTATCAATAGCTTATAGAATCCAAAATATTGTGGGTGTTTAGTGTGTTCAGGTATTGAGCTATTTTTTCATTATTTTTTCCCAGTTTTGTTAGGAGGATTGTTTTTATGTAATCGTTTTCTTGGTTGCTTATTCTGGCAAATTTATCAGCTTCTATCAATCCGTAAGGGTAGCCTAGGAATACAGGATCCTTGGAGTTGTTTTTTAATATAGCAAAGATTTCATCTTTGTTGTAGTTTATTCCATTAAAAATTTCAAATTTGAGGGTATATTTAGAATTTTTATTTAGCTTTATTATGTACATATTTACTTTATGGGATTTGTTATTGATTTCAACTAATGGATAATAATACCATTCTCTTTCTGGGGAGATTTCATTTAGTATCGGGATTAGAGCGTTTCCTTTTTCTGTGAATAGTTCTGATGTTTTTGATATTGCACAGATTGTAATGTTTTTTTCAATGGCTTTTTGGTATAGTTTGTTTAGATAGTCTATTTCATTTGTAATAGATGCTTTCAGGTCTCCATCTATCAGGATTATATCGCTGTTGTTTAGTTCGTTGATTATAGTTTTGGCTGTTTCTATTTCTATAGATCTTCTTATTGCATTTCCTACTTGTGAGATAGATATTCTATGCCTGCCTTGTCTTATTGTTTCGTCGAACGAGTCGAAATTTATTTCTTCTTTATTCAAGCCAAAGAATTTTGTTTTATAGATGATATTATTTTCATGGTTAATAGCATTTATTAAGATATAGAATTCCTGTTTTTTTGAGCTTATTTTTTTATTGTTTTCGTATATTGAATAATATATTCTTATTAATTGTAACGAGAAGTTGGGTGCTTTTAATATTTCTGTGTTGCCTCCATCTATAAATGATACCTTTTTATTTGATTCTATATCTTTTATTTCATGGAAATTATCTTTTATTATTTTTATTGGTTTGTAGTAGGGATCATTAAATTGAATGTAGCTACCTTTTTCTTTTAGGTTGTTGTTGAGGGAGTTTATTATATTTTGGATTATTGCTTTATCCATATAAGTAGGGAATCGGACTTTGTTTTTAATATTTGTTATTAAGAAAACTAAAACTTTTTATATTCTCTGTAATTAGCATTCTTTTATGGGAAGTGGAGAATTAATAGATAAAATCAACAAACTGAAAAAAGAGAAGAATGCAGTTATACTGGTACATAATTACCAGAGGCCTGAGATTTATGAAGTAGGTGATTTTATGGGCGATTCTTTGGAATTATCCAGAAAAGCTGTTAATACAGATGCTAAAATAATAGTTTTTTGTGGTGTTGATTTTATGGCGGAATCTGCCAAGATATTGAACCCTGATAAGACTGTTTTAATTCCGGATAAGATAGCCAGTTGTCCTATGGCTAATATGGTAACCCCAGAACAGGTTTTAGAAGCTAAAAAGAAGCACCCAGATGCTATTGTTGTCACTTATATAAATACAACAGCGGATGTTAAAGCTGTTTCAGATATCTGTTGTACATCGGCAAATGCTGTTAAGGTTGTCGGCTCTTTAAAGGAAAAAGAGATAATCTTTACACCCGATAAGAATTTAGCTGCTTATGTTCAATCACAATTACCTGATAAAAAGATAATTCCGGTTGAGGGTTATTGTTATGTTCATGATAAGATTTTAGCAGAGGATGTGAAAAAAACCAAGGAATTACATCCAGAAGCCAAGGTTATGGTTCATCCTGAATGCAGGATGGATGTTATTAAGGAAGCTGATGCTGTCTGCTCAACTTCACAGATGATTAAATATGCTAAGGAAAGTTCGGCTAAAGAATTTATTTCAGTTACAGAGTGCGGGATGGTTAATGCTTTGAAAAAAGAGATTCCGGGTAAGGAGTTTTGGGCGGTTGGAGGGACATGTATACAGATGAAAAAAATAACTTTGGAGAAGGTTTATGATTGTTTATTGAATGAAAGTAATCCTGTTGAGGTTGAACCTGAGATTTCTGAGAAGGCCAAGAAGGCGTTGGATGAGATGTTGAGGGTTTCTTAATTGTACCAAACATTTAAATACTTTTCATTACCCCGGTTAGATTAATGAATCGTAAACAATTACTAAATAAGGCCTTTAATAGGGGTTATTTGCTTACTGTAAAAAATAAATTCTATAGAGATTGGATTAAGAAGTTTATAGTTGATGAGACAAAAGGGGATATTGGAAAAGGAGATATAACCTCTAATGCTGTTTTGAGTAATGGGCGAATTAAAGCTGTTGTTTATTCCAGGTCTGACGGAATAGTTGCAGGCATGGAAGAGGTTTCTTTATTATTAAAGAATTATAAAATAAAAATAAAATTATTAAAGAAGGAGGGGGATAAGATAAAAAAGGGTTCTAGTATAGTTTTGTTGGAGGGGAACGAGAAGGATATTCTTAAGTTAGAGAGATCTGTTTTGGATGTTTTGGCTAGAATGTCTGGTATTGCAACTTTGACTAATGACTTGATTAAGAAAGTAAAGAATAAAGTTGGTATTGCACCCACAAGAAAAACACAATGGATGTATTTAGATAAGAAAGCAGTTTATATTGGTGGAGGATTAACGCATAGATTAGCTTTGTGGGAGTCAATATTAATTAAGGATAATCATTTAGATGCTTTAAGGAAAGAGAATGTTAGAGATGTTGTTGGAATAGCTATAGAGAGGGCGTGGAAAAATAGAAAAAAGGGAATTTTTGTTGAGATTGAAACAAAAAAGGATAAAGAGGCAATAAGGGCTGCTGAAAAATTTAAGGAATTACAGAGTAAATCAAATAATATCCCTTGTTTGATTATGTTGGATAATATGAAGCCCAAATTGGTTAAGAAGATAATCAGGAAATTGAAGCGTAAGAATTTATATAGTAATGTTCTAATAGAAGCATCAGGGGGTATAAATCCTGATAATGTAAAGGAATATGCTAAAACTGGTGTCGATGTTTTATCGTTGGGCTATTTAACGACATCTTCAAGAGCTTTGAATATGAAATTGAGGATAGAATGAAGATAGGTGTTATTGGTTGCGGAGCAATTGGGAGTGTTTTGTGTAGATTTATTGACGATAAACTAAGAGACCATCGATTGGTAGCTGTTTGTGATATTGATAAAGAGAAAGTGGAAAAGTTAGTTAAATCACTAAAAGATAAACCAATAATAACGGATATAGATACTTTAATAGGGAAATCAGAGCTCGTTGTAGAGGCTGTAAGTTCTTCAATTGTTAGACCATTGATGGAGAAGTGTATAAAGAATAAAAAACATTTAATGGTTATGAGTGTAGGGGGAGTAATACAAAATATGGATTTACTTGATAAGTTAACTGCAAGATTGTTCATTCCTTCTGGAGCAATATGCGGGATTGACGGTGTTAAGGCTGCTAATATTGAGAGTATAAAATCTGCTACTATAACTACCACTAAAAGCCCTAGAGGTTTAGAGGGTGCTCCCTATATCATAAAAAATAAAATAGATTTAAAGAAAATTAAAAAGAAAACAAAGATTTTTGAAGGCAATGCTTTAGAAGCGATAAATGGTTTTCCGAAGAATGTTAATGTTTCTGCTACTTTAAGTTTGGCTGGGATTGGTGCTGAGGATACTAAAGTTAAAATTGTTGTTGATCCCGAGATAGAGAGGAATATGCATGAAATAGAGATTATTGGCTCTTTTGGCAAGTTATATACAAGAACAGAAAATATAGTAAGCCATTTAAATCCTAAGACATCTCATTTAGCTGTTTTAAGCGCTTGTGCTACTTTGAAAAGGTTGACCGGATTTATGAAGATTGGGAATTAAAATAGGGTAATTCCAAACATTTTTAAATAAATCAAAGCAAAGCTTTGAGGACTTTAAAAAACGAAGTTTTTTAAATATCGTCTAATTCTATGAAGAAAATATGTATGAATTAATAATAACTGAGAAACCGCAGGCAAGCAAAAGAGTAGCTGAGGCTTTAGCAGAAGGTAAAGCAATTAAAGAGTCGATTAATAAAGTTTCCTATTATAAAATAACAAGAGGAAAGAAAGACATTATAGTAGCATGTGCTGTTGGTCACTTATATGGGCTTGATGAAAAGAAAAAAAGCTGGGATTTTCCTGTTTTTGATATTGAATGGCAGCCAGCTTATCAATCAAAAAAATCTGCTGCCTTTTCTAAGAAATATTTGCAGGTAATAAAAAAATTATGTAAAGACGCTAATGAATTTACTGTTGCTTGTGATTATGATACAGAAGGTTCTGTGATAGGAGCAAATGTAATAAAATTTGCATGCAAACAAAAAAATGCTTCGAGAATGAAGTTTTCTACTTTAACAAAACCAGATTTAATTGAGGCTTATGAGAATAAATCAGAGACTCTTGACTGGGGGCAAGTGAATGCTGGCGAGGCTCGACATTATCTGGATTATTTTAATGGTATTTCGTACTCAAGAGCACTTACTCACGCGTATAAAACAACTGGCGGGTTTAAGGTTTTAAGTATTGGTAGAGTACAAGGACCTGCTTTGAAGATTATTGTTGATAGGGAGAAAGAGATTAAGGCGTTTAAGCCTGTACCTTACTGGCAGATTGAATTAAAAGGAGCGGTAAATAAGGGGGATATAATAGCGTGGCACATAAAAGACAAATTCTGGGATAAAAAGGAAGCAGATAAGGTAATGAAGAATATTAAAGGCCAGAAAGAAGGGAGGGTTGATAAAGTTGAGAAGACACAATTTAAACAATTACCGCCAAATCCATTCGATTTAACTGCATTACAAATTGAAGCTTATAGGGTTTTTAAGATACAGCCAAAAGATACATTGGCTATTGCACAGGATTTATATACATCAGGTTTTATTTCATATCCAAGAACATCTTCTAATCAGTTGCCTGCTAAGATTGGTTATTCTAAGATATTAAGTTTATTGGCAAAACAGGGAAAATATAAGGAATTATGCTCTAAATTATTAAAAACAAATTTACAGCCCAATAACGGAAAAAAAACAGATCTTGCTCATCCTGCTATTTACCCTACGGGTATTATGCCTAGGGTAGATGATAGGGCTGCTAAAATTTATGATTTAATTGTAAGGAGATTTATGGCAACTTTTGGAGAAGCTGCTTTAAGGGAAACAATGAAGGTATATATTGCTGTTAATAAGGAGATATTTGTGGCAAAAGGGACAAGAACGACAGAGAAGGGATGGTTTGTTTATTATGGTAATTATGTGAGATTAGAGGAAGAGGAGCTTCCAAAAGTTAAAGAAAATGATATTGTTAATGTGAAAAAGATTACATTGCATGAAAAAGAAACACAGCCACCAAAGAGATATACACCTGCTTCTATTATCAGAGAGCTTGAGAAAAGAAGTTTAGGGACTAAAGCAACAAGAGCTCAGATTATAGACACTTTATTCCAGAGGCATTATGTTCATGGGCAAAAGTCAATTGAAGCTACCGAGCTGGGAATTAATACAATCGAGACTTTGGGGAAATATGTTCCAAAGATAATTGATGAAGCTTTGACGAGGCATTTTGAGGAGGAGATGGAAGAGATAAGGGAAGGGAAGAAGAAAAAGGAAGATATTTTAGAGGAGGCCAAGGGAGCTATAACCAATGTTATCAAGGATTTCAGAAAGCATGAAAAAGAGGTTGGAGAAAACTTAAAGAAAGCATATTGGCAGGCAAAAGATACTATGAATACAATTGGAAAATGTCCTAATTGCAAGAAAGGAGATTTAATGATTAGGAAAGGTAAATATGGAATGTTCGCGGCATGTTCTGCCTACCCGAAGTGCAAAACAACAATCTCTTTACCAAGCGGTGCGAATATTAGATCTGCTAAGAAAAATTGTGAGATTTGTGGTTATCCTATGGTTAAAGAAATAAGGAAAAAGTCAGTAAGGGAGTATTGTTTAAATCCTAATTGTAAGTCAAAGCATGTTGAGGGCAAAGCAGGAAAAGAGGCAAAGGCTGTTGCAAAAGGAAAGATAGAAAAGAAATGTCCTAAATGTGATGGAAAGTTGGTTTTGAGAAGCTCTATTTATGGAAAATTCTATGGGTGTTCTAATTATCCTAAGTGTAAGTATATAGAAAAACTCGAAAACAATAAAAAGGAATAATAATTCTTCTTCTTATATGAGGGGATTGATTTTAGTCTTGTTTATAGCTCTTTTGGTAGTTCCAACAATATCAGCAGCGAAACAGGGTCATTTAAAGCTATTGGCGGTTAAAGAGACAAAAGATGGTTATGAAGGAGCAATTGCTGATTTGTATTTAGAGATAAAAGAGGGCTCTGGGAGGGTTTTTCTGGATACTTTTCCTTTGACAAAGATAGATACCCAGATTTCTACAAGGTTTGCAAAGGATATAGCCTGTTCTTATTTAGACAGAGATTGTTCAAGATATGATTTTATCTATACAATAAGGGCAGATTCTCCAATAATAGCAGGGCCATCAGCAGGCGGGGCTATTACTCTGCTTACAATATCTTTGCTTGAGGGTTTTGAATTAGATGAAAAAATTAGTATTACAGGGACGATAAATTCCGGAGGTATTGTAGGTTCTGTTGGAGGTATAAAGGAAAAGATAGATGCTGCTGAAGAAGAAGGGTTGAAGAAGGTTTTGATTCCAGAAGGTGAGAGGTTTATCGAGGAGGACAGGAAGGTTATAGAAAGAATAGAGGTTATTATTGGGAATGGCTCTGTTTTTGAGAATGCATCCATTAAAAATAAGACAATTGATTTAGTAGAATATGGAAAGAAAAAAGGCTTAGAGGTTGTGGAAGTTTCTGATATAAATGAAGCTTTGTATGAATTTACAGGAAGAGAGTTTGAAAAAGAGGAGTATATATTAACTGTTGATGAAGAGTATAGGGCAACAATGTCTTCTTTGGCTTCTAAACTTTGTGATAAAAGCGATGAATTGTTGAAGAGCGTTAATAAACTGGATTATAGCGGGTATAATGGAACTATGAACTCTATATTGAATCTTACTAACAGAGCCAAGATAGCTGTTGATAATGATGGGTATTATTCTGCAGCATCCTATTGTTTTGGGGCTAATGTTAAATTGACTTATCTTCTACTTTCTTTAAAAAATGCAACAGAGGAGGACATTAGAGAAAATATAAACATTATCAACAGAAATATTGAAAAATTAGAAAATAACATTGATAAAAAAGAAAAAAAGACTATAACAGATTTAGAAGCATATGCTGTTGTAAAAGAGAGACTAATAGAGTCAGAAGAGTATAAGGAGGAAGTATATAGAAACATAACAAAAAAGGATTTTTATAATCTTGCATATTCTTTTGAAAGAGTTTACTCTGCTTTTTCCTGGGCTAATTTTTTTGATCACAGAGGTAAAGAGTATGATTTTAATAAGGACCTGCTTGAATTATCCTGTAAAGATAAAATAGTAGAGGCTGAGGAAAGGTATCATTATGTGTTGTTGTTTTATCCGATTTTGGATTTAGAAGGAACAAGAAAGGAGATTGATTATGCTTATGAGGATTTAAAAAATAAAGACTATGAGCTTTGTTTGTTTAAGGCAACCAAAGCAAAGGCAGAATCTGATGTTATATTAAGCGTTAGCGGTATTGGGAGCGATAAGGTAGTGAACTTGTTGGATAAGAAGATGGAGGTAGCTAAGAAGAATATTGCGAAGCAGATTAATAAAGGGAGTTTTCCGGTATTGGCTTATTCTTATTATGAATACGCCAATGAGCTTAAGGGTGCTGATAAGTATTCTGCTCTGTTGTATGCTGAATATGCTCTTGAGCTAAGTAATTTGGATATTTATTTTAAGCAAGTGAAGAAACCATTCATTGTTAGGGTTGAGATAAAGCCTCTTGTATTTTTGTTTGTTGGTATATTGGCAGGTTATTTGTTTTCAAAGATTCCTAAGAGAAGAAAGAGGAAGAGATAATTATAAACCCGAGCAGAGCTTTAGAAAAGCCCTGCTGGGAAAAAAGAGGTGATAGATTACTATCACTATAAAATAGGATACAACTGATATTTAAACTTTTCTTTTTAATAGTATCCGAGAGTAGTGACAAAAAATGGCTATAAGAAAAATAATAATATTTTTTATTTTAATTTTGTTAGTTGGGTGTTCTGAAAGAAAGATTACCGGAAAGGTGGTTGGGGAGGAGGTTCCAACAGAGACTGGCAGGGATATGGAGGTTTATTTTTGCCCTAAAGATGATTGTGAAAAAGCCTTGATTGATGTCATCAATTCTTCCACTAAATTTGTTCATTGTGCATTTTTTGATATAGATTTGAGGGACCTGATTAATGTTATCGGGAAGAAAAGCCACAGCGTTGAAGTTAAACTAGTTGTGGATAATGAAAATTATGGGGAAATTACAGGGCCTGGCGTTAAGCAAGATGATGGTAAGCAGTATTCTCATAATAAGTTTTGTGTTATTGATGGTAAGATTATTACAAGCGGGAGTATGAATCCTACTGATAACGGGGCCACTAAGAATAATAACAATTTAATTGTTATTTATTCAAAATATTTAGCTAAGAATTATGAAGATGAGTTTAAAGAGTTGTGGAATGGTGAGTTTGGCAAAGGCGATAAGGTTAAATATCCTGTGGTTTATTTGAATAATTATGAAATAGAAAATTATTTCTGTCCTGAGGATGGTTGTGCTGATGAAATAATTGATGAGCTCAGAAATGCTGAGAAGAGCATTTATTTTATGACTTTTTCTTTTACTAATGAAGAGATTGCAGATGCTATATTGTTTAATGATAAAGCAGATATTAGGGGATTGTTTGAAAAAGTTGGTTCAGGAAGTCAGTATTCTCAGTATGGAAGGTTAAAAGGCTTTGGTTTAGATATAAGGTTAGATAATAACCCTGCTGTGATGCATCACAAAGTTTTTATTATAGATAACAGAACTGTTATTACAGGTTCGATGAATCCTACTGGAAGCGGGAATTTAAGGAATGATGAGAATATTTTGATGATACACGATAAAGAGATAGCTGAGAAATATGTAGAAGAATTTTTTAGATTATATTAAAATGGAATACTCTTTTATCGCTTGGGGACATGAGAATATTACTGCAAAGCATAGGAGGACTTTAGAGTTTACGAAGGATAATGAAGTAGGTATAGAAGGAGATTGTATATTGGGGGTGAGTTCTAATTTTAGTTTGTATGATTTGAAGGAGTTAATTAAAGAAGGTAAGAAGTTGAGGATGATTATTACTGCAGATGGCGTTTTTGATGAAGTCATTTTTGAAGCAAATCCTGAGTTTAATGATGAAAAAGAGATAGTTGTAAGGATAGGGGATTTTAGTTCTGACAGGACTTTTGGATTTAAGGCAGATAAGGCCTGTGCTGATTTGAAGAAAGAGTTGGTTGAGAAATTGAATAATCCTGAGCAGAGGATAGATATTTTAATCACTAACGTTTAATCTTCTTGTTTTTGGAACGAAGTTAAGAATTGTGTTATTTTTTACTTTGCCTGAGCCTAGATAATCCTTGTTGTGTTTTAAAATAACAAAGCCTTGTGCTTTTGCTTGTTTTTCTATATCATTGCCTTTTATCCACTCTTTTGCTTTTTTTTCGTTTAATTCTATAATGTTCTTTTTTGCTTTTGGTCCTATTAATTGAGAGCCTTCTATGCTTAGCCTTACCTCGTTATTCCTGAATTCTGCAATATATAATCCAATAGAATTAACTCTTATTTTGTTTAAATCAATGTTTGCTATTTCTTTGTTTATTATATAGATTTTGTTTTTGTTGTTTATTAAAAATACATAATCTAATTTATTTTCAAAACCAAATTGTTTTTTTAACAATTCTAAAAATCTTTTCTTTTCTTTTCTTTCAAGAACTCTCAGGTTTTGCATTTTCTTGTCGGGGTGGGACACGCAGTTATTGTGTTAGCAATTGTGGGGAGGTTAGAATTTAAACCGAAGGTTTAAATCCCCCATACTGCGTTACTTTTTCTCTTAATTTGTGCTATTTCCTTTAGTATCTGTTTTTCTTCTTCTGTTAAATATTTTTTTAATTCTTTCAGTTTTCTAAAATCCTTTTCAGGCACTGCAGAATAAAGGATTTCGCCTTCATTAATCTGCCTTCCTACTGTGACGCCTTCCATTGAAACAGCAACTTGTTTGCCTCTTTCTGCTTTTTCTATGTTTTCCTGGTCCATCTGCATGCTTTTGACTCCTGTTATCTCTTTTCCGTCTTCTTTCATTAAAGGAGTTCCTGCTCTTACAGTTCCTGCCAAGACATCAACTCCTACAACTGCAGGGTTATTCTGCCTGAAAACATAGCCTTTCATGAGCTGGAATTTACAAGGCATTACCAGTTCTTCTAATTCTTTAGCTTCTATTTTTCTTTTTTCTTCAACCTGCCATTTTTCAAGGCCTTCTATTAGTTTGTAGATTACATTGTTTGATATGATCTTTACATTTTTTGGCTCTATTTCTGAAGTGACATTAAATGCGAGAATTACAGCTTTAAGGGCGTCTTTTTCATAGTTAGCTTCTGCGTCTGAGATGTCCTTTTTTGTGATATTGCCTATAGATGCTTTTTTTATTGGTATATTTTTTTCTTTTAGTAATTTGTTTAAAGCTTCTAAGGAACCCAGGTTATCTGCTTTTATAATGATTCCCTCTTTGTCTGTTTGTATCAGTACTTCCTCAACTTCTGCTTTTATTTCTTGTTTTACTTTTTCAATTTCATCTTTTTGGCATGATCTGATTGGCATCCCGGATAAAACTTCATCAATATCATTTGCAGATATCTTAACCCCTGTTGCAGCACTAACCTCTCTTACTGGCTTAAATTTGCTTTTTTTGTCCCTCATTTCTTTTAATGGCATTGGTTCAAAAAGTCCTTTGATTTTTGTTACTATCGGTTCTGTTAATGTACCAATAACTATGGTGTCATTTCTTTTTAGGCTTCCATCATAGACTATTACATCCATAGATTTTCCTAGACCTTTTTCTTCTTTTACTTCAAGAATAGTTCCTTTTGCATTTCCTTTAACATCAAATTTTAGAGATTGTTCCAGAAATTTTTGGGCTAAACCTGTTATTACCATTAATAATTCTGGTATTCCTTCTCCTGTTTTTGCTGATGTTGGAATTATTGCTATTCTCTTTGTGAAATTGTCTACCCTATCAAATCTTTCAGAATCAAAGCCCAGCTCCGATAATTTTCCAACTAATTCGTATATTTTTTTATCTAATAATTGTTGGATGTTTTGGCTTTGTTGCTTGATGTTTTGAAGTAATGGTTTGTCAGAAGATTGCCATCCTGATATTAAGTCGATTTTATTGGCTGCAATTATAAAAGGTGTTTTGTATTGTTTTAGGATTTCAATTGATTCTATTGTCTGGGGTTTTACGCCTTCGTTTATGTCAATTACTAAGATAGCAATATCTGCCAGGTTGCCTCCTCTTTTTCTCAGGCTTGTGAAAGACGCGTGACCTGGGGTGTCTATGAATAGAAGACCAGGAATACTAAATTTCATCTTTAAGGTTTCTAAAAGTTTGCCACAAATCTTTTTTATTGTATCTAGGGGGATTATTGAGGCTCCTATTGCCTGTGTAATGCCACCAGCTTCTCCTTTAGTGATAGCGCTACCTCTAATCTTATCCAGAATACTTGTTTTTCCATGGTCCACGTGCGCTAAAACAACGCATAAAGGGCTTCTAATTGCCATTTTCATCACTAACTTTCGAGTAATTATATATCCTTTTTAAACATTATGATTAACTAAATAAAACTTTAAATATTCGTTTGTTTTTAAGAGTTGTAGTTGCTAGGGAAAAGTGTTTCGCTTTGCTCAACACTTTTATCCTCCCCACCATTACACAACTAAGTTGATTTTCCCGCCCCGACGATAAAGGTGTTTTGGTGTACAACTAAATTGATATATGTGCTAGGGATTAGAGGTGAAAACATGAAAATATTACATATATTTTTGTTGTTTCTTATTGCCGTTAGTTTTGTAAATTCCCATGCTTTAGGGAGATTCTTTATTGAAGAGCCTTTTAAGAGAGGGGAGTTTGGAACTGCTTATGTAACAATAAGGAATACTTTTGATAAAGACATGGAGGATGTTAATGTTAAGCTCTATATATATGATTTGGGTCTTAGATATACATCCATAGCCGGGGATATTGAAGATAACGACCATGTTGTGCAAAGGTTGTTTATGTATATACCGGAGAATATTCCTGCAGGAGATTATTTGACAAAGATGACTGTGGGAAATGATGAGTTCAGGGATACGCAGCATGTTTATCTGAGGATAGTTTGAGAAAGGTTTTTATTCTAATGATTTTTCTTCTTTGGTATGCATAAAGTTATAAAAGAAGGCAAAGCAATAATCAAAGTTCCTATTGCTAAGGAGATTAGCAAAGAAATGGATGTCTTTTATAATCCTGTGATGAAGTTTAACAGGGATATTTCTGTTTTATTGGTGAATTCTATTGATAAAAATAAATTGAATATAGCAGACCCTTTGGCTGGTTCTGGTGTCAGGAGTATAAGATTTTTGTTGGAGTTGGGGAAAAATAAGATTAAAACAGTTTCAATAAATGATTATTCAATAAAGGCTGTTAAATCAATTAAAAATAATTTTAAATTAAATAAATTAAAAATATCATCAAAAAATTCGGAGAATTTTTTGGGACACAAAAAATCGCAAAACGATTTTTTCGTGAATAAAAATATAATAATAAGAAATGAAGATGCGAATCTGTTTTTATTGAATTCTCAGGGTTTTGATTATATTGATGTTGATCCTTTTGGGACTCCGAATCCCTATTTAGACTGTGCGGTAAGGAGGATTTCTAGAGATGGCGTATTGGCTGTTACTGCAACGGACACATCTGCTTTATGCGGGACATACCTAAAAGCCTGTCTTCGTAAGTATTGGGCAGTTCCATTAAGGAATGAGTTAATGCACGAGATTGGGTTGAGGATATTGATAAGAAAGGTTCAGTTAATTGGAGCGCAGTATAATAAGGCTTTGGTTCCTATTTTTTCTTATTTTAAGGATCATTATATGAGGGTTTTTTTAAGATGCGAGAAGAGCAAAGAAGAGACTGATAAGGTATTGAAGCGGCATGGAATGTTTGAAAATGCTGGGCCTATTTGGAAAGGGCAGTTGTGGGATAAGAAATTGGTTAATGAAATGGTTAAGAATAACAAGATTGAAGAGAATGATAAATTCTTATCGATTATTAAAGAGGAATCCCTAATCGATACTGTTGGTTTTTATGATTTGCATAGGATAGCGAAGAAGTATAAGGTTAAGATACCTAGGAAGGAAGAGTTAATCAAGAAGTTAAAGAAGAAAGGTTATAAAGCTTCTGAGACGCATTTTAGTGGTGTTGGGATTAGGTCAAATGTTGAATTGAGGAAATTATTGAGGATTATCCAATAGCTCTTCTAACATCAATTATCTCAGCAGAATTAACTCCTTCTATCTGTGTTATTTTTTCAGCAACGGGGTCAGGGCTTCCCTTTTTTTCATCCATTACGAAAATTATGTTTAATGATTTTAAACCGAATGCTACTGGGATTTGCTCTGTTTTTGTCTCTCCCTCTCCAGCAAAGTCAGCTATTATCTTTTTTGCCTCTTCTTCTATTTTAGCTAAATCTACTTCTGGAGATTCTGGCATTATTTTTACTGTTATTATTGCATTAGCCATTTTAGAATTTAGTTAGGACCTTCAAATTGGCATTCAGGGCATTTATATTTAGCAGCAATCTCTCTGCAATGTTTGCATCTGATTATAGTTGATTTTCCGCAATTGGGGCATTGGAATTTTGTAGAGCCTTCTAAGTTTGTTATTATTGCTTTGCATGAGCTGCATTTTATTTGTTCTTCTGGCATAGAACTATTGGGTTAGGGTACTGTTTATAAACCTTACTGTCTTTTTATATTTAATGGACAATGTTCAAATTTACAATTTTTCTTTAGTAATTTGCAATGATAGGTAAATTCTGTTTTCTTTTGTATAACCTTTTTGTTTTTGCAATCATCCCATATATGCATCGACCACTCTCTTACATCATCAAATATTTTTTTTGTATCTTCAAATGGTTTTTTATTGAACCTTAGTCTTTTTTTATCAAGTTCTACATCTTCCATATCTATTTGTAAATCCTTAAGAACAAGTTTTTTTATTGTTTGGAGTTCTTTCATTATCCCATCTAAAGTTGCTTTTTCTGCCATATTTTTCTATAGTATTTTTTAATATTTAAATCTTTCTGATTATGCTTTCCTCTTTTTCAACTTTAAGTATATTTCCCAGGAATTTTTCACAGACATAAATGTTGGTTAGGGTATGGTTGGTTATTTTTGACACCTTTATTTTTGTTCCAAATAAACTTAAGAAAGGGATTAAATTATCAGCCAAATGTGAATCAACAGGAGCTTTGCTCTCTATTTCTTTTAATAATTTATCAGCAGCTTCTTTCCCTACCTGTTCAGAGCGTTTTCCCCTTTCTCCTAAGGCGTCTGATCCAAGTCTTATTGGATTATTGGTGTCTATTTCATCTGGGCTTTTTGAGAATATTGCCCATAATGTAATGCCAGAGCCTGTTGATAAAGTTTGAGAGTATTCTGTTCTTATTTGTATAGGGCAGTTTAGTTTATTTAATATTAATTTGGCGGCTCTTGCCTGCCTTTCAGCCACTTGTGCTTTTTGTAAGTCTGAAGAAGCGTGAGAGATTCCTTTTATTTGGATTAGATTGTGTTGTTCTGTCAGGCTTATTTTTGGTGCTTCTTTTATTGTTTCTACATTGAATTTTGGATTTATCTTAATATCTACTTTTCCCCCTCCTTTTGGATAATACCCTCTTTTAATTAAGCTGGTTTCTATGTCAGCATATTTTCTTATTTGAGGTATTATTATATTGTTTAAATAATCGAATTGCGGGCTCCAGGTTACATCTGTTCCTCCGGTTATTTTTAATCTTACTTTTGAATCTGCCAGAATTGATGGTATTAGCAGAGATTGTAATAATAAGGTAATAGAGCCTGCTGTTCCTATATCGATAGATACTGTTTGGGGTTTTATTTTTTGCGGGATGTATTTCAGGTAAGCTGAGCCTAATTCAACTCCTTCTGTTTTTGCTGAGCAAAGCTGTTCCAGAGCTTTAATACAAAAGAGATGCTGGGTTTTTAATCCTGGTTTAGTCCTTCCTTTTCTTATGTTATCAACTTCAAAGGGTTGGTTTGTAATTGTGGAGAGAGCTAAAGCTGTTCTTACTATTTGGCCTCCACCTTCCAAGTAATCACCATTTAAATTGATCATAATAAATAAGAGAAATGATTATTCTATTAAAAATCTTCTATTTTTAATCCCATAAAGATCCATTGGATTTTTAGGTTTAAATAACTTACCAGTTTATTTCATCTAATTCTGTTTCTATGTTTTCTAACTCTTCTATGTTTAAATCTTGGTCCAGAGAGTCTATTTCTGAAATGTCTGATTCAATTGAGATGTCTGAAGGGATTTCTGCTGGTTGTTCAGGTGTAATCTCTACTTTTGGTTCTTCTGCTTTTTGGCAGCCTATAAGAATTAGTATTAAGGTTATTAAAATAATCTTTTTCATAGCTATACCATTCTTTTATCTTTGTATAAAAATATTTTTATTAACTATGTAATGAAAAAGGAAAATTCCTTTTACATAAGATTTTTCAAGGTTTATTCATACCTTAGTGCATCAACAGGTTTTAACTTAGATGCCTGATAGGCAGGTACCAATCCTGCCAGTATTCCTATTATAACAGAGAAAGATAACGCTATTATAATCGAATTTATTGCAACGAATGTTCCCCCCCTTAGCATACCGGTTTCTCCCATTAGAGCAGGCAATATTCCGGAGAGAATTATCCCAAAGATGATTCCTAAAATTCCTCCAACAAGACCTATAAGTGCTGCGTTGAGCAGGAAGATTGTCATAATATCCTTATTTCTTGCTCCAATTGCCTTCATTATTCCAATCTCTTTGGTTTTTTCAAGAACCGATGTAAACATTGTATTTGCTATGCCTACTGCACCAACTATTAAAGAAACTGCTGCTATGGCAACTAAAAATGCGTTCATTGAAGACATCATTTCTGATCTTGTCTCCTGCATCAGCTTACTTGAACTTAAGGAAAAATCTTTTGTTTTTTCACTAACATGCCTAACGAGCATTAACCTATTTTCAATCTTATCCATGACTTCTTCAAGTTCATCCTCATTTTTAATCTTAATAACTATGGAGTCATATACATCATTTTCCTTGTCATCAAGTACCTGATATGCCATCTGTATTGGCATGTAAATACTGGTACTATCATCATCAAGGATACCAACAACCCTGAAGACATTTTCTTCTATTGTGATCATCTGGTTAATTCCTATGGGCTTATCAAAGTATGATTCAGCCAATCTTCCTCCAATCACAACAACGTTTTGGTCAGCAGAATCAAGCATTCTGCCTTCTGCTATTTCCTCGGTTGTTATCCTTGACCATACTTTTTGGTCAACTCCTGTCAATCGAACAGAACCTGATTTTCCAAGATAACTTACCTCAACACTGCCGCTAATTTGGGTATCAATGACTTCAATATCAGGGATGCCCCTCAGTGCCTGCAAATCTGTTCTGTCAAGAACAGGCTCTTCTTCAGTTGCTGTTGCGCCACCCCCTCCCATCATAACAACTTCTCTTCCTCCTCCCCGAAACATGCTTAAGCCTCTTGAATGGCCTGCACTAAGGGTTAGAATATCTCCACCTAGTCCTCCTAGCTGCTCACTCATTGTCTGCTGCATACCACCACCTATAGACATGATGGCTATAACTGCAGCTACACCTATGACAATTCCAAGTATGGTCAGCCAGCTTCTCAGCTTGCTGTGCACAACCATCTCTAGGGCGTGCTTCAGGCATTTACGCAGTTTCATCTTTTCTTGTTTCTTTTGAAGAGGGTTTTTATAGTCTTTATTTTAAAGAGATCCCTTATCCTGAAATGCGGGTCAATTTTTTTCTCTTTCCTGTACTTCCAGTATGCTAGAGCAACAACTGCCAAGATAACCAGCACTGTAATATACCATTTATATTTAGAAAAGAAACCCTGCTGGCGCCTTCCCCTGAAAGAAGCTATTGCTGTTTGGGAATTAGTTGTTTCTGAATCTGTAGTTAAACTTGTTATTAATGCTTGTGGGTTCAAACTTACCTCTTTTTCAACTAATTCTCTTTTTCCCATTGTGTCTGTATAAGCAATTTGAATTTTCAAAATATTCTGCTGCACATCTCCTCTCTGTACTAATAATTCCTGCTGGCTTGTGTCTTTTTCTTGCTCTGTTGTATCTTGCCTCATCTGTGTGGATTGTAAGCTAAAACTTGCAACTGTATAATCTCCTGTGTTTAGGTTTCCTATTATCATTGAGTTTGAGCCAGAAACTCTCCAACCTTGTTGTTGCGGAACAATTACTGAAACAGAGAATGCAGGATTACTGCCAACATTTGCGATAGTAAATGATGTTTGTCCTGCAGAGCTTTCTGAAAACGCTATATCAAAATCAGTGCCTCCTCCAACATATAGGCCTGCCAGCGTATTGATTTCCTTTTCTGTTTCACTTAAAGGATCATCATAAGTCAGCTTCAAATCTAATTTATATAATCCAGCCTCAGCATTTGTGTCAGCAATTACATTATACTGTAGCTTTGAACTTCCGCCCACATCAATATATTTTATATATTTGGTATTGTCGCTCCCTATAGGAAGGATTATTTCGTCTTCGTTTATCCAGCTAAAAGTTAGGTCTCTGAGAGGGGAGTTTCCAACATTATTTATTGTAAACTGAAGCGTATCTTCCTTTCCTGGTACTAAAACTGTTTTGTCAATATATATCACTTCTGCACTCTCCTTGCTTCTTATATCTATATTGATATCTTGTATGCCTCCAACATCTGATTTGCCTTCCTCGTAGTTTTTAACCTTAAGGCTATACTGGCCGGCTGTTGCATCTCTGTCTATCCTTACTTTGAATTTAACAATTTTCATATTGGCTCCTGTTTGATATTCTTTTAGAGTCCCGACTTTATAGATATTGCTTTCCCCTGTAACCATTGTAAAAGGATATGAGGGAACTACTTCAATAATCAGGTTTTCTGCAGCTGCACCTCCCATATTTTCAACACCTAACCTTACTTCTACGATATCTCCGGCAGATGCAGGATCGGGGTCCTGATTTACCAGGCTGATAATTACAGCTGAGGTATCGCTTATTTCCGCATGCGCAAGAATTGAATACATGCTTACAATTAATAGCACTAAAGTGCAAATTAAAACTTGTTTTTTTATGTTCATTTCTATCACCTATCAATTTTTATGCATTTTTATTATCTGCCCATCCTTCAGTTCAATCGTTGTATGGGCATACTTAGCTAATTTAAGGTCATGTGTGACCATAATAATTGTCTTACCTTCTTCCTTCCAAAGCTTTTCAAAGATTCCCATAATCTCCTTGCCTGTTTTTGAGTCAAGATTGCCGGTTGGCTCATCCGCAAGCACTATCTCAGGATCTGTAACAAGGCTTCTTGCAATTGAAACTCTCTGCTGCTCTCCTCCAGAAAGCTGTGTAGGCCGGTTATACATCTTATTTTCCAAGCCAACTGTCTTAAGAATTTTTTTTGTTTTTTCCGAGGCGGTTTTGTCATCATATTCCAGGAATTCCATAGGCAGTATAATATTCTCGTAAGCGCTCATTGAGGGGATTAGGTTATACTGCTGGAAGATAAAGCCTATTGTTTCGCCTCTTAAAGTTGCCAGATTAGACTCTGACAATTTTGTTATGTCCTGATTTTTCAGAAATATATTGCCTTTGGTAGGAATGTCTAAGCAACCGATTAGGTTCATCATTGTTGATTTTCCGCTTCCAGAGGCTCCTATTATTGCAACAAAATCGCCTTTTTTTATTTCAACTGTAACTCCTCTTAAAGCAGGCACATCAACTTCTCCCATATGATATACTTTCCAGACATTTTCTAAATGAAGCAGAATAGAATTTTGTTTCATTTTTGTTTAGCTACTTTATTTTATTATACAAGGTAAACCTTAAAAATTGTATTAAAAAATAAAGTTAGTTACCCCCTTCTTCAACAATAGCTGTTAGTTCTTGTTGTCCACCTGATTGTTTTATACTTAAGATAATATCTCTTAATAGTTTTTGAGCTTCTTGCAGCGATTCATGAGCTGCTTTCATATACCTATGGCCTTCTACTGCTAATTCATGTGCTGTTTCAACATCTTCGGCAGATGCTGCTTCTTTGAATTTATCCAATGCACTTTCATAGTTAGTTTTTGCTTCATCAATTTTTTCATTGAATTGATCAACTGATGATTGAATTTCTGAAGTATCTATCCCTTTCTCTTCCATTCTTTCCATGATTCTTTCCAGTTTTACTTCCAATTGTTTTGTTTTAACTATTATTCCTCCGATTCTTGCATTGACTATCCTCCCTGTATGTATTAGTAATCTTTTCTTTACTCTAAGCCAAGCTTGTTTTATTGTTTTTGATGCTTCTATTATCTCTTCTTTATCTTCTGATCTTTCTACTGTTGATTTTGCATCTTCAATTTCCTTTATCATTTCATCTGTTTTTTCAAGAATTTCAGCAGCTTCTTCTTCACTTAGATCCTCGTTGGATTCAATGTTAGCCTTAACCTTGTTGAGGTGCTCTAGAATGTTGTCTGCTGTTTTTAGAAGGAATTCTTTTGCCCTCTTTTCAATTTCTTCTCTCCATTGAGCGCATTCAGCTGTTTCTTCTCCTTCACATTCTTTAAATCTTATTTTTGCTTCTTTAAATCCGTTTTGGGCAGAAATATAGTTTTGTCTTGCTATCTGGTATCTTTCTTTTACTGCCAGGTAATTTTTTCTTGCCTGGGTTAGTCTATCCTGAGCTATTATTCTTGCTTTGAAGGCATTGGCTTCTTTATATTTTAGAAGATTTGTATTATTCTGGATATTTTTTAGCTCTTCTACCTTTTGTATTCTTCTTGCTTCTACCGCCCTTAATCTTTCTGTATTTGTTATCTTTATTGCACACCTTTCTTTTAGGGATTCTTCTGAGGAATCTGGATAAAGTTTAGATAGTCTTTCAAGGCATTCTTCCGGAGTTTCTGTGGAAATCTTTTGCGCAGATATTATATTTCTGGCTGTTACCACTTTTCTTTCTCTTGCTGTTGTTAAAGTTGGTGAAGGTGGTTGTGCTGGTACAACACTAATCAGAAACAGGGCTATTATCAAATATGCAAATATTTTTCTCATTTTTAGTCCTCCGGATCAAAAATATTACTAATTGATTTAATCTATGTGTTTCTATAGTTTATTTATAAATAAACTTTTTTTGCCTGAAAATTAAAGCTTTATATTGAGGTTTAAAACTTTATAATGGCTTATTTTGGCTTTTTTTGATTTATATGGTTTAATCTGAGTTTATTATCTGAAAGAAGGGTTTCAGCAATATTTTTATACAAGTTGTTATTATTTTATTCTATGAGGTGTATAGTTTATTTACTGTCTTTATTGCTTTTAGTCAGTTTTGCATCAGCTGCTACTATATATGGCAATATTTATGATCTTTCTTTGGATAAAATGGAGAATGTTATAGTTGAAATTGATACAGAACCAAAGCAGCAATATATATCTAAGAACGGAAGCTATGCTTTCAATGTTCCTGCAGGGGAATATACTGTTGAAGCAAAATATTATATTTCTGATATACTTGAATCCAGTGTAACCGAGAATATAAATGTTAAGAATGAGGGGAATTTTGTTTTGGATTTAATCTTGTTTCCTGTGATTGACTCTGAATTGGTTGAAGAGGTAGAGGATATAAGTTTTGAGGATGATTATTTTAAGAAAAGGGATTATTCATTGGTTATTCTAATTGTTGTAGTAGTTATAGTTATTCTTTTGTTTTTGTATTTTGGGAAGAGAAAGAAACCAATTGCACAAGATGTTACTAAATCAAAAGGCGATTATTATGATAGGGTATTTTCAATAATAAAAGGAAACAAGAGGATTACACAGAAAGAGATAAGAAAACAAATTCCTCTGTCAGAGGCAAAGATTTCTTTGATAATAGCCGAGTTAGAGCATAAAGGCTTAATCGAGAAGATTAAGAAAGGCAGAGGGAATATTCTAATTCTCAAGAAATAAAATATAAAAAAGAAAAAAAAGAGTGAAAATAAAAATTTCACTCGTAAAGATAGCCTTATTCGCCAATTACGTTGTAATTGGCTAGCTATTATATACTCCGAAAGCCATATTTAAAGTTTACGCTGAATTGTTTGTACTGATAAGAAGTTAAAAATTACTTAAAGATCGTCTGAACCTTTTTGGTGTAACTAATCGGGTTTTTTTCCTTTAGTTTTTTAAAAACGTTGAAGTATGGTTCCAGATTCCTGCTTATTTCTTCGTATAATTTCTCCCCTTTTTTTGTTAACTCTAATTCTTTGTTTTTATAGCTTATTAATTTCTTTTTTTCCAGGATTTCAAGGTTTTTGTATAATGCACGTTCCTGTTTTTTTGCAAACTCTGCTGTTTTTACTAATCCAATGAAGGTTGCTTTAGAAATAGACACCTGTAATGGCCTGTCTTTAATCTTTTTATTGGCTTCTTCAAACCATTTACCTAATGTGAACAGGATGAAACTCTGGACTCTGGTTGTTTTCATATAGGAAAGGAGGTATAAATAAGGGTATAAAAAGGTTTTTAATTACTTTAGCCTCCTAATCATTTTCAAAGCAGACTCAACGCTTCTCTTTGCATAGCTTTCTATTCTTTTAACACCATCTGCTCTTGTCATTCCCGGGCCTGAAATCCCTAAACTTACCGGTTTTCCTGTGCTTACACTTAGGTCTGCTATTTTTCTTGCTGCATTTTGAGCAACTATTTCATCGTGTGCTGTGTCTCCTTCTACAACAGCTCCTAAGCAGACAACACCGTCAATTTCTTTTTTGTCTACAAGATTTTTTACTGCCAAGGGCATGTCAAATGCTCCTGGTACTCTTATTAGCTTTGTTACTTTTGCTCCCAAGAATTCTGCATGTTCCTGTCCTATTTTACTCATTAAATGAGTTATATCTGCGTTGTAGTCTGAAACTACAAAACCAAGTTTTTCATTTGGCATTTTACCTCCATCACTCTTTTATTATACCAACATTTTTGCTTCCTTGCCTTATCCCTTTCCCAGCAAGTTTTTGTAATTTATTTTTGCTTTTTAATAATGCAATTGCATTTATTGTATGATCGTAAGTTCTATTTTTTGTTATTTTATAAAGTTCTTTTTTATCTTTGCCTTCATCTAAATAAATAAAAACTTCAATTATGTGTTTGTTTGTCTGAAGTTGAGTGTTTATCAGGCCTTGCGAGGCTTCATGAGCACATGTTTTATCAATTGGCTGATCTCCCGGCATTCCTAAAGCCATGCAGATATCACATTTTTGTTTTTCTAAGAGTTTTTTGCAGGCTATAGGGAGATCTTTAACACCTGGAACTGTATATCTTTCCAGTTTGATTCCAGGTTCCATAGAGTCATCTAATGCTTTTTTGACTATTTTGAACATATCTACCCTGGCGAACATTGTATCAGCTATGCCTATTTTCTTGATTTTAACACCCCCGGTTTTTAACTTAATTTTATTTTCTCATTATCATTTAATTTTAATTCTTCTCTTAAACTAACAGGAGCGATAATTTCAATAATATCTTCCGGATGCCTTGCTCTTTCTGGTTTTACAATTGCTGCCTGGATATTGTTTATTCTTGTTTTATATGCTGTTATTGAACCGAAGCTTCTTGTTTTGGTTGTGAAGCCATTAATTTCAATCTCTTCTTTATTAGCTAAAAATTGTGCTAATTCTTCTTTGTTTATTTGCAGGTTTAAGGTTCCTGGAAAGGCATTGAATCCCAGTTTTGATTTGAACTGTTGCTGGTATTGTTTTTGTGAAACGTAATATGCTCCTTCTTCAATTCCTTTTTTTACTACCCCAATAATTGCTGTTTTTTTGGTTTTGAAGATTTGGCTTAATTTTTGGTAATTTTTCTGTAAAAACTTTCTTCCTTTATCATCTAAATTTACTATTAGACCATTAGGGCTTGCTGAACGTTTTATAAGCCCTTTATTTTCCATTTCCCTGAGCTTTCTGCTTATTGTCTGCTGTGAAATGCCTATTTCTTTTGAAATCCTTAAGGTAGAGCTTTTTAGGCTTCCAAAAAGACCCTCTTTTTTTGCTATATAGGTTAATAATTCCAAATATTCATACATATAAGCTGTAAATGAGTACTTACTTATAAATTTTATGTTACTTAATATTGGGTAATCTATTAAAAGAAGTTTTTTAAATAACCCCTTACCAATAAAAGGTTAAATGGGGGAAAAACAATTGTTAATTGTAGGAGTAGATCCTGGAACTACTTTAGGCTATGCTGTAATTGATTTTGAGGGTAATGTTGTCAGGGTTCATTCAGAGAAAAATTTAGATTTGAATTCTCTGATTTCTGAGTTAATAAAGTTAGGAAAATCTTTAATTGTAGCCGGGGATAAAGAGCATAACCCAGATTTTGTAGATAAATTAGCTGTTAAGATTGGAGCTAAAGTAATAAGTCCTGATTATGATTTAAAGGTTAGTGAAAAAAGGGCCTTAACTGAGGATTATGAAACAGAGAATCAGCATGAGATTGATGCTTTAGCATCTGCTTTTTTTGCTCTTAAGAAGATCGGTTCTTTATTGAAGAAGATAAATATCTTTGTAGAACATTATAAAAAAGAAAGTATAGAGCAGCAGCTTATAGAATTTGTTGTAGGGAAAGGGTTAAGCATAAGGGACGCTGTTGAGATAATAGAAGAGCCGGAAAAAGAAGAGATAAAGATAATTAAAGAAGTTGTTGAAGAGAGGAAGTTGACAGAAAAGGATTTTTTGGAATTATACAAAAAATTTAAGGAAGCAAAAAAGGATATTTCTTTACTGAAAGAGCAGAATAAGAAGCTGAAGGATGAGATAACATCTATAAGAAGAGATTATGAATATATGTTTAAACAGATTAGTCAATCACAGCTGGATAAAAAGATGGGCTCTTTGCTTGATTTTAAGGAAAAAAGAATAAAGTTTTTTGACGCCCAATTAAAAAGGAAAGAAGAAGAGATAAAATCCATGCAGAGCGAAATTACAACATTGTTTTATTTTCTTTCAAATATGAATTCCAGCGTTTTATTGAAAAAATTGGATAATTTAGGGTTGAAGGAATTTGAAAAGAAGAAGAATATCCTTAATATTAAGGAGAGGGATATTTTACTTGTTAAGGATGCAGATATAATATCTGATAAAACCATAGACAAAATTAAAGATAAAGTTGATATTATATTCTTTAAAAAACCGGTTAGTAAGAAAATAGAAAACAAACTCTCATTTGTGTTTATTGACGCTAATGATGTTAACATCGAAGAGAATGAATATTTCGGGATTTTAAATAAAAATGAGTTTGAAAAAATAAAAAACAAGAAAGCATTGCTTCATAAGATAGTTGAAGATTATAAAAAAGAAAGGTTAGCTTAATTTAAATAGGACAGTAACCCTATAAACATTCTTGCTCGTTATTCTGTTTTTTGTGTGCAATCTTCTTGATATTTTTAGCTCTCCTTTAAAGGATTTTTTTAATTTTTTTCCTAAGGATAGCAAGAATTTGTTTGAAGATATGTATAAATCAATTCCGGTCTTTAGTTTTTCTTGTTTGGCTATCCACACTTTCTCAGTGTTTTTGAATTGGTTCCTGATAAAGTTTAGTACTTCTGTGTTTGGGTTTCTTAACTGCAGGATTCCTTCGTAGTATTCTTGGTGCATAAGATATGGTAAAACCGATAACTTTTTAATACTTTTCTTATCTTTCCTCTAAATCATGGACAAGAAGAGATTTAAATCTATATTGAAGAAGACATGGTGGTTTATTTGGGAGGATGACAGTATATGGAGCTGGATAGTTAATATTATATTAGCTTTTGTTTTGATAAAATATATAGTCTATCCAGGTTTAGGGTTTTTATTAGGAACTTCTTATCCTATTGTAGCTGTTGTTTCAAGTTCTATGGAGCATGATGGTAACTTTGATAATTGGTGGAATTCGCAGGAAAAGTGGTATTTAGATAATGATATATCAAAAGAGCAATTTATTAATTTTGATTTTAAGAACGGGTTTAATAAAGGGGATATTATGATTTTGTATGGAAAGAAACCTGCCGATATAGAAATTGGTGAGGTGATAGTTTTCAGGAGCAATAGGCCAGATCCAATAATTCATAGGGTGGTTAAGAAATGGAAGATTGATGAGGAATATTATTTCCAGACAAAAGGGGATCATAATTCTGATTCAATAAAATCATCCAGTTTAGATGAGACGAATATTAATGAAGAGCAGTATTTAGGTAAGGCTGTTGTCAGGGTGCCTTTACTTGGATATATAAAGATATGGTTTGTCGAGTTAATAAACTTATTTGTGAAGTAAAATGTTTTGTCCAAAATGCGGCTCAATTTTAGTTCCTAGGAAGGAGGGAGATAAGACTATTTTGACTTGTTCTTGTGGTTATAGGTCTGAGGATAAAGAAGGTGGGAAAATAAAAGAAAGTATTAAAGGTAAGGCTGGTAAGGTTGATGTTGTTGAGGATAAGGAAGAATATGAAACATTGCCGAAAATGAAGGCAGAATGTCCTAAATGTCATAATAATGAAGCTTATTTCTGGGAAGTGCAGACAAGAGCAGCGGACGAGCCTGCTACCAAGTTTTTGAAATGTACTAAGTGCAAGAATATTTGGAGGGATTATAATTAGAATTATCCCTCTATTCTCTTATAAAAATCATTATTTGCTGAATTAATTACTTCTATTAATGGTTTAGTTGAGAGTGGTTTATCTAAAATTGGCTTATTACTAATTTTCATAGCTCTATTTTTTTCAGATTCGTTGTATATACTGCTCATAAATATAATTTCTGGTTTCTTAGCTTCTTTACCGTTTTTATATAATTTCAATATTTCATCTACTGTTTCCAACCCGCTTTTATCGGGCATGCGAATATCCGATAAAATTATAGAAATATCCCCATTCCAATCTTCTAGTACTTTTGTGAGACTTTCAATTGCACTTTGCCCATCTGAGTACCCTGTGCTTTGATATCCACGCATTTCTAGGATTTGAACTACTAATTCAGTTATTTTTTCTTCATCATCAATCACTACTACAGTCCCTTTCCTTATTTCTTCTCCCATTTTATTACTATAAACCTACTTTAATATATAAATTTTTCTATTTTAGTTACTTTATAGTACTAACATAATAATAAAAAGGTTAAATAAACTAGATTGTTTTATGGAAATAAAGCAAAACCCTTTCAAGATTATAGTCAAGCCGAATTCTTCCAGGAATGAAATTATTGGTTATGATAAGGAAAGAAATGCTTACAGAGTAAATATAAAAGCAAAGCCAGAAGGGAACAAGGCTAATATAGAGATTATTAAATTCTTATCAAAATTGCTTGGGAGAAGGGTTAATATATTAAAAGGGTTGAAGAGCAAGGAAAAGATAATCAAGGTAATCTAAAAATCCAAAAGATTTATAAGTAAGCCTTGCTGAAATTAGTATAAAAGGGGTGAGTGGAAGATTACTGCTAAAAAATCTAGTTCTAAGCATAGGTTCAAGAGTTTATTTTCTAAAAGATTACCTACCCCTTTAGAAGATCTACCTCCACCACCCCCTCCTTTTTTGGTTAAGGGACATAAAGAAAAAAAGAAGGAAAGAAAAAAACTAAAGAAGAAGAAAGGGCTGGGGATTCTACAAAGAATTGTAAATCAAAGGTTTTTAGAAAAAGCTGAGAAGAAAAAACAGAAATTGGCTGAGAGAGAGCGAAGGAAAAAAGAGAAAATTGAGCAGAAATTAATGGAAAATAAATTGAAGGGGTTAAGAAAAAGAAGAAAACTTAGGGAATTAAAGAAGAAAGAGGAAGAAGAGGATAGAAAAAGAAAAGAGATTTTAAGGAAAGAAAGGGAAAGAGAACTGAAGAAATTAGGCAGGGTAAGAGAGCATGAAAAGAAAGAGAAAGAATTTTTAAGAAAGAAAAAGCAGGAGAAAGAAAAGAAGAGAAAAGAAAAAGAAAGATTAGGTCAAGAAAAAAAGAAACAGAGAGAGGAAAGGGAAAGAAAGAAGACTGAAGAGAAGGAAAGAAGAAAGGCTGAAAGATTAGGGCTGAAAGAAGAGAGAAAAAAGAAGATATTGGCTATATTGAGAGAGAAACCAAAGAAGAGAGAAGAAGCAAAAAGAAAAAGGCTTGAGGCAAAGGAAAAAAGGAGGCGTGAAAGAGAGAAGAGAAAAAAGGAAAAAGAACTGATGCTAAATGAACTCAGAGAAAAGAGGAGGGAAAATATTGAGAAAAAAAGAAAAGAGGTAGAGAAGGAGAGGTTGAAGAAAAAAAGGGAAAAAGAGAGACAAAATAGAGAAAAGGAAGCCAGGTGGTTAGAGAGTTTAAGGAAAAAAGAAGAAGAACAAAGAAAAAAATTCCTGATGGAAGAGAGAAAGAAAGAACTTCAGAAATTAAAGGAAGAAGGGGAGAAAAAAAGGCAGAAAATGGCTGAGAAAGAGGGAAAATTATTGGAGTTAAGAAAGAAGAAAGCTGAGGAGAAGCAGGAAAGAGAAATACAAAAAGCAATTGAAGGTGTGAAGAAAAAGAGATTCAGACCCTTGAAGGCTATAAAGTTATTTAGGAAGAAAGAAGAGCAGCTGCCTATACAAAAGATTAAGGATATGGAGATTGAGGTTCCTCTTAAGAAACCAATAATATTACCAACTAAGCCAAGAGAAAGGAAGAAATTTAATGAGCTAGAGTTTATTAAGCATAGAATTTATGATGCAAGGGATGCTATATCTGAATTGGATTTAAAGAGGGCAAGGCATATATATGTTGAGATAATGTCTCACTATAACGACCTTACAGATAAGGATAAAGGAAAGGTCTATGAGGATATTAAAGAGCTTTATGAAGACAGAAAACATGCTGAGTCTATGTTTGAGAAGAAATAGTGTTCAGTATTTTTTCTATTTCGTTTTTTAATTTTTCCAAAGAGCCGTTGTTGTTTATTGTGAAATCAGCCATTTTAAGGCATTTATTTATTTGCTGGCCTCTTGTTTTGCCCCTGTTTTCTAAGTTGTCCAATCTTTTGAATTCTCTGGATGTTTTTGGGTCTCCTTCTCTTGCTCTTTTTCTTAATCTTTGATATCTTAATTTTTGCGGTGCGGTTATGCCTATGATATAGACCTCTCTTTTTCTTCTTAACTCTCTTATTTCATCAGGATTTCTTACTCCGTCAACAACTGCTTTATCTGTTTTTATCTTATTTAACATCTTATTAGACAAAATGCCCATGTTTTTGGTTTCTTTTTTGATATCTGTTCCTAGTTTTTGCAGATTTTTTCTAGTTAGTTCTATATTTCTTTGTCTGGCTATTTCTTTTAAGATATCAGAATACACATAATGTTCGAAACCTTTGGCTTTTAGGTATTTAACTACTTCTCCTTTTCCTGAGCCCATTGTTCCTGTAAGGCCTAGTATCATAAAAAAGAAAAGTATTATATATTATTTAAAGATATTCCTTTTTTTGGGGGAAGATGAAAGCGTACTTGGATATTGTCAGAAAGGTTTTGGATAAAGGGGTAGTCAGGCATAACAGGACAGGTGTAAATGCAATAACAATAGCTGGTTCAATGTTTGAGCATAATATGTCAGAAGGTTTTCCTCTGTTAACAACAAAATCAGTTCCTTTAAGGTTGGTTGCTTCTGAATTAGAGTTTTTTCTTAGAGGGATTTGTGACAAGAAATGGCTTCAGGAAAGAGAAAATCATATCTGGGATGAATGGTGCAGCCCTTTGATTGTTCCTTATGCACATGATCCTACAACAAAGAAAAAGATGCTTGAGGAGAGGGATTTAGGTCCAATCTATGGGTGGCAATGGAGGCATTTTGGGGCTTCTTATAAAGATTATAAAACAGATTATACTGGTAAAGGGGTTGATCAAGTAAAAAGGGTTGTTAATTTGCTTAAAACAAATCCTGATGACAGGCAAATGTTAGTTCTTGCATGGAATCCAATGGATATCGACAAGGTAATTCCGCCTTTCTGCCATTATGGATGGCAGGTTACTGTTTTAGAAGGAAAATTAAACCTTATGTGGAATCAAAGAAGCGTTGATGTTGCTTTAGGATTGCCTTTTAATATAGCTTCTTATGGCTTGCTTTTGCATTTGTTAGCAAAAGAAGTTGGTCTGGAAGAGGGTAGATTAGTTGGCTTTTTTGGGGATACTCATATTTATACAAATCATGTTGATGGGCTAAAAGAGCAGCTAAGCAGAAAGCCATTTAAATTACCTTCAATAAAAACAAATAATTTTACTTCAATTTTTGATTGGAAATATACTGATTCAGAAGTTATTGGTTATGAGCATCATCCAAGAATAAAATTTGAGATAGCGGTATGACAGAAATAATTGTGATTGCAGCTGTAGCACAAAATGGTGCAATAGGAAAGAGTAATGAGATTCCATGGCATATTAAAGAGGATTTTCTGCATTTCAAGGAAAAAACAAATGGATGGCCATGTATAATGGGGGATAAGACCTATGATTCATTGCCTGATAATTCTCGTCCCTTACCTGGGAGAGAGAATATTGTCTGCACGCTTATCAAAGATTATAAAGCAGGAGGAGCTAAGATATTCCACGATTTTAATGAAGCAATTGAATATGTTAAGAAGAAAAAGGTAGAAAAAGCGTTTGTTATTGGAGGAGCAACAATTTATAAGCTGGGTATGGAGGTTGCAGATATATTTGAACTGACAAGAATTTATCATGACTATGATGCAGATGCTTTCTTTCCTGAAATTGATTTCAGCAAATGGGAAATGATTAATAAGGAAGACCATGAAGGGATGGATTTGAAAAATAAGATTAAAGTTAAGTTTTCGTTTATAACTTATAGGAGGAAAAGGCAATGAAAAGCTTATTCATAGTCTTTGACGGGCTTGACGGCTCTGGGAAAGGAGAGATGATTAAGAGATTAAAGGAGTGTTTAAATAAGAATAAGGAGTTAAAGATATTGGTGACCAAAGAACCTACTGATGGGAAATATGGTAAACAGATAAAGAAGATTCTAAGGGAAGAGAAAGATCCAAAAAAAGGAGCTGAGAAATGTCTGCAGTTGTTTGTTAAGGACAGAGAGGAGCATTTAGCTAGAGAGATAGAGCCTTTTTTAAAGAAAGAAAATGCTATTGTTATATGCGACAGGTATTACTATTCTACTATTGCATTTCAACATACACAAGGAGTTGACATGGAGAAGGTTATATTTGGTAATATGGCTTTCAGGACTCCGGATATTGTTTTTATTCTGGATTTGCCTGCTGAGATGGCTTTAGAGAGAGTTGGCAAGAGAGGAGAAGAAAAAGAGAAATTTGAGCAACTGGAGTTTATGAAAGAGTTAAGGGAGAATTTTTTAAAGTTAAAGGAAGAATTAGATGATAATATAAAGACAATAGATGCCTCTAAGGCTAAAGAGGAGGTTTTTGGGAAGATAAAAGAAGAGATAGATAAAATTATTTAGCACTATACTGAAACTGTGAGCTATAGTATGGCTCTTTTTCTTTTGGTGTTTCAATTTCTTCTGTTGTTTCTCTTTTTCTGAATATTGTTTCCCATTTCCAGATTATTGCTAAAATGATTATTGTTAAACAAACTATTAATACAGGTGCTGTATAACTTCTCTTAACAATTGTGCTGGTTTTTTCTATTATTGGTATTTTATGGCAAGCAAAATCAGAACCACAATATTGATTTTCTTCACAATCTTTGTTGGAATTACATTCTCTGCTGCCTATTTTTACCAACCATCCCAGAAATACCAGTGCTATTATGATTATTACGATTGCTGTTAGTCCTGCTTGTGATTTTTTGTTCACTATTAACCACCAATACTATAGAATTAGTTTCTGGTATATAAATCTTTCTTTTTTAACTACTTTAGAATGAGAACTATCCTTCGTTGTTTTTTGCTTCTTCCTCGTCTTCCTCTTCTGTTTTTTTAGAGAGATATTTATCCAGGTTTGTGTTCTTTCTTATTGTGTTATAGCTTATTTTTGGTTTTTTTAATGGCATTTTAATGTCCTGTAGAGCCAAAGCCTCCTTCTCCTCTTGTTGTGCTTTCCAGCTCATCTACTTCTTCGAATTCTGCCTGTTCTACTTTGTTGAAAATCATCTGGGCTACCTTCTTTCCTTTTTCTATTTTGAATTCTTCATTGCTGTGATTTATGGCTATTACACCAACTTCCCCTCTGTAGCCAGCATCAATAGTTCCAGGGGTATTACAAATACTTATTCCATGATTTAAAGCCAAGCCTGATTTGGGCCTTACCTGAGCTTCATAGCCTTGCGGAACAGCTATTTTAATTCCTGTTGATACTAAGGTTCTTTCTCCTGGCTTTAGAGTATAATCTTCTGTTGAATATAAATCGACTCCCGCATCTCCTTCATGAGCATATTTTGGTAGTATTGCGTTATCTTTGATTTTTTTTATTTTCACTTTAATCATTTTCTTTTAGACGTGAGAAAGTTCTTTAAATAATTTTTGGATTTACTCATATTTAAATAATGTTAATATAAAAAATATAAGACTAAAAATATAGTTTAGAGAGCGTTATACTCATTGAGTTATGACGCTTTAAATTCCATTATTGACTGCAGAGTTTTTTTCAATACTTTTCCATTCGATGAGTCTATTTTGAAATTCAGGACCTTAAATCCCTGTGTCACATAGGTTATGTTGTATACCTGACCAATATCCAATTTTTGCAATATTGTAATTATTTTAAAGGGTATTTCCTGCTTGTATTCTGTTGTTTGTATCTTTTCTGCTGTTTGCAGTGCTTGCGTTATGTCTATCTTTATTTTATTTTTGTCTAGTTTTTGTATTTTTGCTTCTGGTTTTTTAAAGATATTTTCTGTTTCTGCTATTTTAATATCATTAGGTGTTACTATAAATGTTGTTATAGTGTCGTCTTTGTTATAGTAGCCAATCTGCCAGTCATCTTTGTTTTCGTCGTCCAATAGCTTGAAAACATGGGCTAAGAATGAAGTTTTATTTTTCTTTTTCCACTCTTTAAAGTCCTTGTTTTTCTCTAATTTGTCCAAAACGTCTATTATCTCCATTATATGTAAAAAAAGATTAATAATTTAAATACTTTTCTAACTTCTTCCTTAGAAATTCCTTAAAAAACAAAGTTTTTTAAGATGTTTGTATTCTTTGTTTTAATTATGATAAGCAAGAAGAAAGAAGAGGAGTTGTACAAACAGGGCTATAGGATAGTTGGCAATCACAGCGCTGTTAAGGTTTGCATGTGGACTAAAAAAGCAATTAAGGGTGAGGATTACTGCTATAAGCAGAAGTTTTATGATACAAAAACACATAGATGTGTGCAGATGACTCCTTCCCTGCCTTTTTGTACAATGAGATGTCTTTGGTGCTGGAGAGATATAGAATTTACAAAGCCTAAATGGAAAGGCAAGGTTGATGAGCCTAAATTTATTGTTGATGAATGCATAAAGGCAAATACTAAATATTTACAAGGTTTTGGCGGGAATAAGAAAACTGTATGGAGGAAGTATAAGGAGATTAATAAACCGCAGCAGTTTGCTATTTCTTTAAGCGGGGAGCCTACACTTTATCCTAAGTTGCCTGAACTTATTCTTGAATTGAGGAGGAGGGAAATAAATCAGTTTTTGGTTACTAACGGGACTATTCCTCTTATGTTGAAGAGACTAATTGATAAAAAAGCACAACCTAATCAGTTGTATATAACATTGCCTGCGCCGGATGAGGAAACTTATGTTAGAGTTTGCAGGCCTTTGATAAAGGATGGTTGGGAAAGAATAAATAAATCCCTGGGTTTATTAAAAAAATTTAAAAGAAACGTTATCAGATTAACTTTGGTTAAAAATGTTAATATGATATATCCGGAGAAATATGCTATGTTGATTAAGAAATATAAGCCAAGGTATGTTGAGTGTAAAGCCTACATGTGGGTTGGATATTCGCAAAAAAGGTTGAAGATGGAGAATATGCCTTCTCATGAAGAGATTAAAGAGTTTGCAAAAAAGATTGCTAAGCATTCTGGTTATAAGATTAAAGATGAGAAAAAAGAAAGCAGGGTTGTCTTGCTTTCTAGATATTAATTATTTTCCCAAAAGGACCAGGATTTATTAATTTAATTTTTCCGATCTTGTCCTCTTTGCCTGCATTCTCATGTAAATGACCTGCAATAACTAAGTTCGGTTTTACTTTAAGAATAAAGTTTTTTATTGATTTATTTCCACATGGTTCGTTCATTATTTTGTCTAATTTTGTTTTGTATGGCGGGGCATGAGTTATTAGGATTATTTTTTTATCTTGGTGCTTTTTTATTATTTTTTCAAATTTTTTAGCTGTTTCGATAAATTCTTTGTCAACCATTGAAAAGCCAGAGCCGCCATAGCCCAGGAAAAGGCAATTTTCTTTTATGAATGTTTTTTTGTGTATATCTATGATATTATTAAACATCTTTGTCAGTTTACTTAAATCTTTATCATCCTCGTGGTTTCCAGGGATGATCAGAACTGGTTTTTTTAATTCGTTTAACTGCAGCAGAAGAAGATCTAGTTCGTTTTCGAATATAGAGATATCCCCTGCGCAGACTATTAAGTCTGCCTGTTTTGCTTTTTTCTTTATTTCCTTTAGTGCTTTATAGTTGCCGTGAAGGTCAACGAATGCGAGGATTTTCATACTGTATAGAGTTTTATAACTTATATTTAAAGTTAATTGTTATTATTTAATGGTAGTTAAAATGGAAAAGTTTATAAAATGGATATTACTTGTGTAAATTAAAATGGACTTAGAAGAACTTAGAGCTCAAACAAGTACCGTAATAAATGATTTAGAATGTATATTAGAGACTTATAGAATATCAGAGACTGAGATATATTTTGTTAATCATAAGGATATAGAATTCATAGAGGGCCTTATTGAGGGTGTTAATTCTCACAAAGAAAAAGAAGCTCTGAGAGCTAATAGGCATAAGATTGGACCAGATGAAATGAAACCTCACAAGCTCCTTAAAGAAGATAAAAAAATACTTAATAGAATAGTTAAACATGCAGAACAATACAAAAAGAGCGGAGTTGTAAGGTACAGGATACAGGATGATTATATGACATCAAATGAAATTAAAGAAGCTATTAAAAAATATTTAGATAGCAAATTTCTAAACAAATCCGATTCTAAGTTTTTAGTTTCAGTTTTCCATTTTTTAGATGAGCATAATTTGTCTGCAAAACAGACCATTTTTATCGAAAATCTCTTTGATATAGTAGATGAAAAAACAAAAAAGGAAAAATCAGGAATAATTTATTTTAATCCAACAGGGGATCTAGAGATATACACTATGGGAAATAGGGTTATAAATTATGCATTAGGGAGGGGAAGAATACCCAATATTGTTTCTGGCGAGGATGTTATAGAAGCTAAAGATAAATATCTCCGTGAAGGAGAAGCAGGACTGGACAAGCTTAGAGAAAGATTAAGGATTGAAATGGCAGGAAAAAAAGGACTTAATAATAGAATCTTTTCCAAATACGAATCTGTTATAAAACTATTAGAGAAATATATGGCAGTTATAAATTTGGATTCTTACGTTATTGACGGTTTAAAGTGTGCTATACCTAAACATCTAGTTCAACAAGATTAATTCACAAAATCCTAACCAACCAAATAACAATCCCAGCTATTAGAGGTATTATCAGATTATCATCGATTTTATGTTTGAATAATTTGATGTCAAATCCTTCTATCAGCATTGCAAAGAAAGAGGCAGTAATTGCTTCAGAAGGCCTAACAAATAACCAGGCTCCCAAAGAAGCTGCTATTATTCCTACAATAACACCTTCCAGGAATTTTGTATTGTTGAGAGGGTGCCTTATTTTTCCAAAAGGCCCTATAAGCCTGGAGAAAGCGTCCCCTAAGGCTAATATCATTATAGAAGCCATAGCAATATCCTTTTCAAATAAAACTAGAACTAACAGTGTTCCTGTGAGATATGCGATTAATCCTTTGCCGGGAAATTTTTCTAAATTTTCTTTTCTCTCTATGAAGCTTAACAGGCTGTAGACTGTTTTTGGCTTTGTTTTCCTTATATATAGAGAGGAAATTATTATTATAATTATTATTGCTAAAAGAGCTAATGGATTTAGTAAATCATGGTAGATTAGAGCAATAAGCAAGAATCCTAATAAGATATGGAATGGCTGACGTTTTATTTCCAGTTTTATCTGCTCCATTTTAGATTAGTTTAACAAATATATTGAATATTCCTATCCCTGTAAGGCTTACAATAGTGACTATTATGCCTGCAATTAAAACCCCTATGATATCCGCTATTATGAATTTTTTATATTTCAGGCCAATCAGATAGGCAGCTATTGCTCCTGAGTATACTCCAGAGCCAGGAAGAGGGATTCCTATAAAAACAGCTACAGCCAGTTCTCCGTATTTGTCCACATATCTGTTAATCTTTTTCTGCATTCTTTCAATATATTTTTGGTAAATATTGTCAATTATTTTTATTTTCGTTGCTATTTTAATTATCTTGTCTATTAATAAATATAATATTGCTCCTAGGATGATGTTTGTAATGACGCAGATTATGAATATAAGGAGCCAGTGCAGGTTTGTTTTAAAGATTCCGTAGGGTATGGAGGCTCTCAGTTCTAAAAAAGGCAGGAATGTTATCCATATCAGATTTAATATTTCATTCATTTTATTCTTAAGTTGTTAATCTTTTCTTTCAGGTAATTATCATTTCTTAATGATTTAATCAAGTCTCCTGGTTTCTTGAATTTCCTTTTTACTTTAGTATAAATTCTGTTCTTTTTGATAAATGTTTTTTTGTATTTTCTCTTAAAGTTTTTAACATGTTCTTCTGCTTTTAATGGCGGGCCTTCCCTTTCTATGTAATCTGACAGTTTTTCTTTTTTGATTATAAAATAGAATAGGGCATTTTTGTTCCATTGCCATCCATAGTCCAGAACATTGAAATCGTTTTTCTTTAGTTTTTTATTAATGAATTCAAGGGCTTTGATTAATTTACAGCCTATGATATCTTCTTTTCCTTTTTTTGGTGTTACATCTATTAAGATTAAATTGTTTTTTCCTGCTTTTTTTATTAATTTTCTTTCATTTATTTCCTTAATTTCAAAGAATTTTTTAGAGGGATTTTTTAAAAATTCTTTTGCTTTTTTCCTGAATAAATCAAATTTTTCCTTGTTTATAGCGGCTGCTGCGTTTCTATCTTTTTGTACAGGATCTATAACAATCAAGGGAGAGTATGTTTTGGATTTATTCAGCTCTATCAGTATATTTTTTCCTTTCCAATATTTTTCTGCATCTATAATTACCTTGTCTTCCCATTTTGCAGCGTTTTTTATTGTGTTAATGAATCCCTTGTAGTAGATTGTTAATATTTCACATATATACCCTGAGAACCCATGTATATAGCTTTCTGCCCCATATACATTGGCTGATTTGCAGAATTGCTTTAATAATCTTATATCATCCCTGAATTTTTTTCCTTTTTTATTTACCCAATCTGCATGCAACGGGGAAACGTCTGTGATGTTTTTTGCCTGCTCTGCTTTTTTTATATCCAGGATTGGGACAATTTCAAATGTAAAATTCTTCTGTTTAATCTGGAAGTAATCCCTGCTGCCATGAAGCCTTATTATCTTTAATTTTTTTCTTTTTAGTATTTTTTCCAGTATTTCTGGAAGTTCCTGGGTTTTATCTCTATATTTTTTATAACTGAATTTAACAAATATATCAGCATCATTTGCTTCTTTTAGCCATGTTCCTTTTATGCCAGAGCCTCCCAAGATTGCTTTTGCTTCTTTGAGATTTTTATTTATCTTTTTTAAGATAGAGTTTACCCTGTTTTGAATATCAGTTTCTTCTTCTTTGCTTGGTTTTATCTCTTTTAGTATTTCTGACAATATTTTTTTCATTATTAATCTGATTTAATACCTATGTTTAAAAAACTTTTGAAAATCTCTTATATCCATGACTTTATGGAAAAATTAATAAATAGTGGTTAATATAATTAATAAAAAAGAGGTGCAGCGTGGAACCAATAACCTTTTTGACTTATTTGTCTATTCTTCTTCTTATTGGTATAGTCTGCACTTTAATTTCACAGAGAATAAAGATACCGAATGTTTTATTGTTGATAACAGCAGGCATTCTTATAGGAAACATATATTACAGGGGGGAATTATTAATATATTTTCCTGATGCTTTTTTGACTTCCATCAGCGTATTGGCTTTGGTGCTGATAGTATTTGATTCCAGCTCGAGGTTTAAGCTGAGGGAATTCACTAGCTTATCCATATCAGCCTTAAAGCTTACCGGGGTTTTTCTGGTGCTGAATGCTGTATTACTTACTATTTTTACCTTTAAAATATTCCCAACGAACTCTATTTTTATGGCTCTTTTGTTCTCTACATTAATGAGCGGTACGGCTCCTGATGCTGTTATAACGATGCTTAAGGAGACCAGGAACAAGGTTTTTGAATTACTGGAAATAGAGGCCCTGATTAATACTCCTTTAGTTGTTTTGCTTCCTTTTATAATGCTTGATTTTATAAGGAGCGTTAAGGTGGAATTTATGTTTTCAAAGTTTGTAGAGCAAATTGGGCCTTTTATACAGCAGTTTGTTACAGGAATAGGCGCAGGCATAGTTATCGGCATAATAGTATTCAGGGTTATGAAGAAGAAGTATTCAGAGACTTTAAGCCCATTGGCAATTATAACCTTTGCTTTGCTGACTTATATACTGGCAGAGAATTTAGGAGGGAATGGTGTTTTGGCTGTGACAACAATGGGGTTGTTTTTTGGTAATATGTATGTTACCCATAAACTTCAGCTGAGGGAAGTTTCTGCTTTTTTTGCAAATTCTCTGGAAATACTTGTTTTTATTTTAGTTGGTTTGATTATTAAGGTACCTCTTAGTTATGTTTTTATATTAAAGTCACTGATACTTTTTGTTATCTATCTGGTGATAAGGTATATAGCAATAGCGCTATCTTTTAGAAAGTTTAAGTTCAACTTCAAGGAAATGATGTTCATGACATTTAATGTCCAGAAAGGAATTGCAGTAGCGGTTGTTGCCTTTACATTGACAACATTGAATATAACCGGAATGGAGACCATACTTCACCTTACTCTGCTGTTTATGCTTTATTCAATAATATTGTCAACAGTTGTTGTCAGGTTTTCTAAATCTTTTGTTGAGGTACCTACAAAATGAGTAAGATTCTTATAGGACCTGGTGGTACCGGAGGATATGGGTATAAGGAAGGGTTAAAGAAGATTAGTGAGCTTGGGTTAGATGCTTTGGAGTGTGAGTTAACCCATGGCGTTAATATATCTAATGCTACGGCAAAATCTGTTGGAGAGACAGCTAAGAAGTTTGGGATTTCCCTTTCTGTGCATGCCCCTTATTTTATTAATTTAGCTTCAAATGAGAAAGCTAAGGTTAATGCTTCTAAAATTCGTATATTACAGAGCTGCGAGAGGATGCATAATCTAGGTGGAGGGCCTGTTGTTTTTCATCCTGGGTTTTACCAGAAGAGGACAAAGGAAGAGACTTATTCTATAATCAGGGACGGGGTTTTGGATTTGATGAAAACTATAAAAGAGAAGAAGTGGAAGGTTACTCTGGCTTTGGAGACAACCGGGAAGCATAGTGCTTTTGGCTCATTGGATGAGCTGTTATCTTTGGTTAAGGAGCTTAAATGTTCTTTAACTATAGATTTTGCTCATTTAAAGGCAAGGAGCCAGGGTAAAATGTCTTATGGAGAGATGCTGGATAAGGTAAAGCATTTTAAGCATATTCATTCTCATTTTTCCGGTATTGAATGGAGTCCTAAGGGAGAGAAGAGGCATTTATTAACGCCTGAGAAGGAGATTAAGGAGTTACTTACTGAAATTTTAAAAAGAAAGCTTGATATTACTGTAATTAATGAAAGCCCTGATGTTATTGGTGATTCCTGTAAGATGAAGAAGATATTGGGGAAGATGAAGGGGTGAGTTCTTAATATTTTTTGGAAGTGGCTGAGGCGAACAGCTGAGTGAATGTGATACATTAATTAAAAGAAGTAAAGGGCAAGAAGAAATCTTATTAAAAGTAAATTAATTATAGTCATTAGGAAAGTTGGTCCTAAGATAATCGTCAACTGCCTTATGAACTGTCGCCTGAGCTGGGTCTAACTTACCTATTATATCACTTGGTTCCATAACCATTGTAGTAGGTGCAGGTTCACGAAAGCCAACGGTTTCTTTTTGGTCTGCAAATGCTGCCAATGTTAAGGCTACAAGTTGATTTTCAGGCCTATTAAGCGGAACGATTTTTATTGGTTGTTTTGTCATTTGTTTCATTGTATTATAAATATATATGGCTAGTATTTAAATCTTTCGGTTAATAGTTACTTATTAGTGGTTACTATTCTTGCCCTTTCCACTAATTTGCCCCTTTTCAATTTCGCATAACATCAACAACTATTCTACGAATAGCTGTTGTTTAATTTGGCTGTTTAAGGTTTGTGTTAGGTAAATTTAAAGGTTTCAGTGGTGTTCTTAGAATAGCAACGTTTATATACTATTTTTCTAATCATTTGAGATATGAAAAGAATAATCCTAGATACTAACTTTTTATTGATTCCGATGCAGTTTAGGGTAGATGTATTCTCTGAGATTGATAGGATATGCCTGTTTGGGTATAAGCTATATGTTTTGGATAAGACGATTGATGAATTAAAAAGCATAGTGGAAAAACAAAGAGGAAAGCATAAATTAGCTGCCAAAGTGGCTTTGCAGCTTATAAAAAAGAAGGATATCAGTAAAATAAAAACAGGCGAGGGAAGGGTTGATGATTTAATACTGAAGTTACTGGATAAAGGCTCTGTCTTAGCTACGCAGGATGGATTATTGAGGAAAAAGGCTGCTAAAAAGGGAATAAAACTGATAGTTTTGAGGTCTAAGAAATACCTCGAACTGAAATAGGAAGAGCTTAAAAATTAAAAATTTTTAACCCTTTATGGTTCTCGTTCCTCAAACCATAAAGTTTAAAAATAGTGGTAATTTCCGAATAGTATGAGGTTATAAAATGTTCTATAGCATGGAGATTAAAGATCATATAAGGGTGCCTCCTGATTTGTTTAATCTAGAGGTAAAGGATGCTGTAGTCAAAAGAATAAAGAAGAAGTATGAAGGCTTTATTTCAAAGGATTTAGGCATAGTCATAGATGTCCAGGATGTTAAAACAATAGGTGAAGGGATTATTATACCAGGGGATGGTGCTTCTTATTATGATACCACATTTGAATTATTGACATTTAAGCCAGAAATGCAGGAGGTTATTTTAGGAAGAATCAAGGATATAGCTGATTTTGGCGCTTTTATTAATCTGGGGCCAATAGAGGGGATGATTCATGTTTCACAGACAATGGATGATTTTGTCAGTTTCAGCAAGGATAAGACATTAGCCGGCAAAGAAACGAAGAAGACATTGAAGGTTGGAGACAAATGCAGGTCAAGGATAATTGCTGTTTCATTTAAAGATATTGCAAATCCGAAATTGGGGTTAACAATGAGGCAGCCCTTTTTAGGAAGGTTAGACTGGATAGAGGATGAAGTCAGCAAATTACAGCCAGAAGAAAAAGAAGAGAAGGAAGAGAAAAAGGAAACTAAGAAGGCAAAATGAAAAAGAAAGCAGCGAAAATTTTTAAAAAAATTTTCCGGTCTTTTTTTTCATTGGAGGAAATTAATTAAGATGAAAAAAAAGGTTTGCAAGAAATGCAAATTGTTTGTGGAAGGAAACGAGTGTCCTATCTGCAAAGGAAACCAGTTCAGCACTAACTGGCAGGGCAGATTGAATATTCTTGATGCTAACAAGTCAATAATTGCAAAAAAAATTGAAATAACCTCAAAGGGAGAATATGCCATTAAAGTGAGATGAGTTCTATGGATTTAAATATAATCAAAAAACAAGATAATCCTTTATTATCCAGGGCGGAGATTGAATTAGAGGCTAGTTTTTTTAATGAAGCTACGCCAAAAAAGGAAAATATCAAGAAGAGTATTGCTTCCATCCAGAAAGCAGATGAAAAACTGGTTGTTGTAAAGCATGTTTATAGTGATTTTGGCGATGGAAAAGCAAAAGTTTTAGCTTATATTTATAAGTCAGAAGATGAATTAAAGAAAATAGAACCTAAAAAGAAAAAAGCTAAACCTGAAGAAGGAGTTCCCAAAGAAGAGGGGAAAGAGGAAGAAAAGGAAGCACCAAAGGAAGAGGCAAAAAAGAAAGCCGAGGAACCTTCAAAAGAAGAACCTAAGAAAGAAATCAAGAAGGAGTAAAGATGGCAAAAACACCCAAGAAAGAGAAAAAGAATAAGGGAAGATGGGAATTATATGATACTTCAGGAGGGTTGAAAAGGAAGAATAAATCCTGCCCAAAATGCGGCCAAGGGACATTTATGGCTAAGCATAAGGATAGACATACATGCGGGAAATGCGGCTATACAGAATTTGTTAAAGCTGAAAAGAAAGACTAATTCTCATTTGTTTTTTGAAACATAAAAAATCAAGATTTTTTAGCTTCAAAAGTCTTTAGACTTTTGAAAAACAAGTAAATCCTCAGTTGTTAATTTCTCTCCTTTTTTGATTTTTTCTTCCACGTCCTGTTCCTTGACTCTTAAGATTTCCTGTTGTCTATGCTCTTTTTTCATCCTTTTTGTTTTTATAACCTGGTCAACCCCATCTTTAATTTTATTCAATTCACTTAATTTTTCCTTTAGTTTTTCATTGGTTTCATTAAACCTTGTCTTAAACTCGATAAACTTCCTGAAAGCCTCTTCTTCTTTTGTTTTTAATTCCTCTACTTCTTTTGATAGGGAGATCATTTCTTCGTGCCTTTCCTGGCTTTTCTGGGCTGTTTTTTGTATTTTTTTATGGGTTTCTTCTGCATTTTCCTTTTTTTTGTCAATTTCTTTTGATTTTTCATGGATTTGATTCCAGACGTTGCTTATCTTTTCCGCTTCTTTGTATTTCTTTTTCAGTTCTTTTATCACCTTCATTATCTGTTTTTCTTTTTCAAAAGACACCCCCTCTGTTTCTATCTTGAATTCCAGCTTTTCTATCTGTTCTTTGATTTTAGAGGGGTCTTCTTTGATGTCAAACTTTCTAGAAATCTTTTTCTTTTCTTCTGTTAATTCTTTTAGTTCAGAAATACTATCCTTAGCTTCTTTGTTCAGCTTTTCCCTTTTTTCCTTGTCTTCTTTGACCTTTTTTGTAAGGGAATTTCTTTTTTCCTTGTCTTCTTTTATCTGCTTTATCAGGTTTTTTATCTGGTTACCAAACTCTTCTTTTTTCTTAAACCACTCTTCTTTTTTATCGTCTGTTTGGTTAAGCTCTGTCCTTAAGGCAGTAACTTCCCTTTTTATAGCAGAGAGTTTTTTAAATAACTCTTTTGAATCTTCTTTTTGCATTTTGTGTCACGTTCACTCTTAAAGTCATTTTTTAAACTAAAAAGTTATAAAAAAGGTTTACCCAAACAAGGATCCAAGACCTGCAGCTGCCTGTTCTTCTGATTTCTTCTCTTCTTCTGCTTTTTTGGCAGTTTCTTCCTTCTTTTCTCCTTCAGCTGCCGTAGTTGCCTGTGCTGCCGGGGCTGCTGCTACTTGCGTAATAGCTGCTTTTTCAATTGCTTCATCTATATTGACTCCTTCTAACGAAGCAATTAAAGCTTTGACCCTTGAGTCATCCACTTTGACTCCAGCTGCTTCTAAAACCTTTTTTACTGTAGCTTCATCTACTTTTCCACCTGCTTTGTGGATCAACATTGCTGCGTATATGTATTCCATCTTATTTACCTCCACTGTTTTTATTATTAAATTTTATTCTTTTTTATGAATATTATCTTCTAAGGGTTCCTTTTCTTACTAATTCCTGAGCCAGGTTTTCCACTTCTTCCTGCTCTTTCTTCTTTTTTTCAGTGTCTTTTCCTTTCTGTTCTCTTTTTTCCTTTAATTCCTGTATTGTCGGGGTTTTTTCTTTTGGTTTTTGTTCTATTTCTGGCTCTTTTTTAGGAATGACTTTGATATCAGCTACCTTCTTTTTTACCTCAACCTCAGGCTCTTCCTTTTTTATCTCTTTTGCTGTTAATTTACCTGCTTCTTCTATTAATTTTTCCGCATCAGGTATTTCCCCTTTAATAAATTTTTTTGTTTTAGAGACCATTTCAGCGATTTTTTTGTCAGTATCATATTCAGGCTCTTCCTTTTTTTCTTCTACTTTAGGAACTTCTTCAGGCTTTTTCTCTTCAATTCTTATTTCTTCTTCCTTTTTCTCTTCTTCTTGTTTTCTTTGTTTTTCTTCCTGTCTTTTCTTTTCCTCTTCTGCTTTTCTTTTTGCTTCCTCTTCTTTTCTCTTTGCTTCTTCTAATTTTTTTCTTTCTTCTTCTGCCTTTCTTTGTTCTTCCTTCCTCTTTGCTTCTTCCTCTGCTTTCTTCTTCTCTTCTTCCTGTTTTTTCTTCTCCTCTTCTGCTTTTCTTTGCTCTTCTTCAGCCCTTTTCTGCTCTTCTATTTTCTGAAGCTCTTTTTCTTTTTCTATCCTTTCTTTCTCAAGCTGTTTTTCCTCTTCTTCTTTTACTTCTTTTTCTATTTCTTCTTCAGCAGGAGCTTCAATTTTTGGTTTTTTGGTCTCTTCTTCAAGCTTTTCTTCTTCTTTTATTATTTCTTTTTCTTCTTCCAATACCTTTTCTTCTTTCTTTTCCGCTGGTGTTGGTTCTTCTTTTACTTCTGGCTTTTCTTCTTTTGGCTTTTCAATTGTCTCAATTTTTGCTGTTGATTTTAAACTCAGGGCAGAGCTTTCTGCTTTTGATAGTAATGCTTCAATAATTCCTTCATCAATTATTTCCTGCGATAATCCTAATGCTTTGGCATCGTTAAATGCTTTTCCGATTAGTACCTTAATCGTTTCTTTTGTCGGGTATGCGCTGTTAACAGCAAGGTTAAATGCTCCTGAAGCTGCTTTTTGTAAGTCTGAGATGAATTTTTCTTCATCAATATCAAGAACATCTTTTGTGAATATATCCCCTTTTTCATAAACAGCTGTGACATTTAAGCCAACTTCCATCGGTTCTACGCCTAACCTTGTAAGTATTTCAGCTGCTTTTGCAGAAATTTTTTGCCCTTCCTTAACAACTATGGAATCTTCTTTGATAACTACCTTGCCACCTTCGACTCCTGATTTTATTCCCAGCTGTGCTAATTCCCCAATAACAGGGCCTGGTGCAAAACTTGTTGGGCCTTTTGGAATCTTAATATCAAAAGTAGCTGTTTGTCCTGCTTTTGCAGGAGCGCTTGTTTTGCTTTTCTTTAAGGTTTTGAATAATGAGAATGGATTTTCTTTTGTGAAGATTAAGGCAGGCATTCCTTTTAGGTGAGGCTCTAATTTTTCTATGTTTTTCTTTTTGTCTTTAATACCCTCTATAGCATGCTTTATGATCCTCCTCTTTGTCATTGTCAGTTCTATTTTGCCTCTTAATTGTGATCTCATCTGCTGTAATTGAGGCGTAGGAAGATTTTCCATGTTAACAGCAGCTATTATAGGATAATCAACTATTAATTTCTGGATATTTTTGGCTATTTGCTTCTTTTTCTCTGCTATGTGATGGGTTTTTTCACTCATTTTTCAGATTGCTCTTCCTTTTTTGTTTTTTCTTCAGGAACTTTTTCTTTTACTTCGGCTTTTTTCGTTTCTTTTTTTTGTTTTTTCGTTTCTTTTTCTTCTATAACTTCTTCCTTACCTATATGGAATGCTTTTCCCATTGTTAGTTTAAGCAAAACATTTTTTATGTTGTTTTTTCCGCTTGGCAAGTGATGTATTAAAGCATCATAAGTTGTCATGATATTATCTATAATTTCCTCATCTTTCATATTTTCAGTTCCAACCATTGTTTGAATTATAGGATCATTTTTTGTTTGCAGTTTTATTGTTTTTTGCAGTTTTTCATATAACGGTTTAAGGTTAGCATTAGGAGGGACAACACAGCCTGCTTTTGGATTCGGCATTTTTCCTTTTGGTCCAAGTACCTTACCAAAGGTTGTAGCTATTTTTGGCATTATTGTTGATTGGGCTATGAAGAAATCATATTCGGTAGCGAGTTTTTTTGCTTCTTTCTTTTGGTATTTTGGGAAATCATCAACAGAAACTGCCAAATCGCAGATTTGTTTTGCTTGTGGTAATAGTTCAGGGCCCACTAAGGCGCATACCTTTACCTTCTTTCCTTTTGGATAATGCAATGTATGGAAGAAATTAACAGACTGCTCTGGCTTTTTCAGATCAATGTCCCTTAGATTTATGATTAGGTCAATAGATTGAATAAAGTTTCTTTTCTGAGAACTTTCTTTTACTTTTTTTAATGTTTCAGTTACTTGTGTTTTATCCATCCTTCCCTCCTACCATTGTAGTAGTGCAACGGGATTACTAATATAGCTAGGGATTTAGTAGGTGTTTATAAATGTGACGGTTTTTTTAACACAAACATTTAAAAATATTTGAATAATACATTTATAAGAGAAAAATGCCCTTATTTGATAATATGCTTGGTTCTGAGGAATCGTTGTTTAAGAATGAGTTAGCTCTGGATTTTTCTTTCCAGCCAAAGCCGATGAAATACAGAGAAGAGCAGCAGAGATATATGGCGAATTGTATTAAGCCTTTGTTTCAGAACAGGAACGGGAAGAATCTTTTTGTTTATGGAATTCCGGGTATTGGGAAGACTTTGGCATGTAACCAGCTGACCAATGAGTTGGAAGAAAGTACAGATGATGTAGTGCCTCTTTATATAAACTGCTGGCATAAGAATACCTCCTTTAAGGTATATTTAGAGATATGTGCTTTATTGGGATATAGATTGACTCAGAATAAGAATGGAGATGAGCTATTTGGAGTTATTAAGGATATTTTAAATAAGAAGACAGCTGTTTTTGTTTTTGATGAAATAGACAAAGTAGAGGATTTTGATTTTCTTTATTCAATTCTGGAAGGAATATACAAAAAATCTGTTTTTTTGATAACTAATTATAAAGATTGGCTTAATAATATAGAAGAGAGGATAAGATCAAGGCTGATGATAGATCAATTAGAATTTAAGCCGTATAACCATAAAGAGACTGAAGGCATATTGAGGCAAAGAATTGATTATGCTTTTGTACCTGGTGTTTTAGATGAAGAAGCTTTTCAATTGATATTAAAGAAAACAGTTGAGGTAGAGGATATTAGAGCTGGGTTGACTATGTTGAGGGAAGCTGCTTTGAATGCTGAGAACAGGTCCAGTAAGAAGATAGGTCTGGAGGATACTAAGGTTGCTTTAGAAAGATTGGATGAATATAATCTTGAAAGTTCTGATATTTTAGGGGAGGATCCTAAGTTCATTCTGAGTATTATCAAAAAGAATAGCGGCTCTAAGACAAGCGATTTGTTTAAGATATACCAGGAGAAAGGAGGGCAATTATCTTATAGGAGCTTTTATAGAAAGGTCAGCAAATTAGCAGATGATAAATTTATCAGTCTAGAGAAAAAGGAGGGGGGTGTAAACGGCAAAACATCCCTAGTTAAATATTTGAAGGTTAAGAAATTAAGTGATTTTTAATATTTTATTGAGAATGTTTTGAATTCATTCTAAGGGTTTCACCCGATAGACCCCCACCTCCAGTTTGTGCTACCTTCGGTAGCACGAACGACGAAGGATGCAAAGTTAAGTAAATTTTATAGAAAATGTTTTGAATTCATTCTTTGGTTCTTGGTATTCTATTTTTACATTCTCTACATGGGCTCCTTCTGGTCCTTGTTTGCAGAATTCTATTAACTGTTTTAATTTATCCTCATTACCTTCTGCAATTACTTCTACGTCTCCATTAGGCAGGTTTCTTACAAAACCTTTTAATCCTAGTTTGTTTCCTACTATGTTTGTGTTATGCCTGAACCAGACTCCCTGGACCATGCCAGTGATTGTTAAATGAACTCTTTTCATATTTAGGCAGAGTTTGCAATAATATTTAAATATATCTTCTTCAAAGAATATATTATGAAGCTTTTTGGATATGAGGATATGGTTGCAGGGATTTTATTGGGAATAATTATGATTGGAGATTCTGGAAAAATATTTACATTGCCTTATAATGATTTATTGTTGAAGATTTTTTTATTTTTGTTTTTAGTGTTGGCTGTTCTTGATGTTATTCATGAGATAAGGACATTGGAGGAAGGTTTGTTTTGGACAATATTTGCTGTTGTCTGGAATGCTGTTGAGATAGTTATTGTGATTGCGTATATTTTAGAGGTATTTGAGCTGCCTTTTGAGATAATTTCAATACTGCCTTTTGTTGGTATTATAGGTATGATAGGAGTGGGAATATTTCTTATTTTAGGTAATATAATGTGGATGTATTTTTATATTAAATACTAGTTTTTACCTTTATAGTGTGGTTTGAATCTTGGATTTAAAGCTACCATTTGCCAAAATTTTGGCAAATGCGAGAAGGCTTGTAATGGCAAAATTTTAGGGTTTCAGGCGTTTTAGGCATACCATTTGCCATTTGACAAGGACCTGCGTAGGGTATTTAAATAAGCATTTCTTGTATTGATTTATGTTTGTCCAAAATTAAGGCAGGTAACCCTAACACACCCCCTTGTGTCTTCCTGCCTTATTTTTTATGTTTGATTGGATAGAGGTGATATAAATGGTTGATTTAAGGAAAGAGACAATACAGGATCTGTTTTATAATCAGGTTAAGAGACTTACTTTGAGCAAGATTCAGAGTTTTGATTTACAGTTTAGTGATGCTTGGGTCAGTATTTAGCTATGCTAAATACTTTAATCCTCCCCACTAGATACACAACTAAAATTGAGTTTCCCACCCCTACGCTGTATGTGTTTGTTGCACAACTAAACTAAAAGAGGATTTTAAATGGTTAGAACTAAAAAACATCTAACTAAGAAATGGGAAATATCTTTTATGGAATTTAAGAATAATAAAGGTAAAAAATTCAAACTCACCAGAAGACTGCCTAATTTGTCAGTTTCAGAAACTAAGTTTTTTAGATCAAAGAAGAAAGCAAAAAAACAATTTGATGATTGGTTAAAATAATTCGTCCATTTTGGATTTCAAAGTTTTAATTAATTCAGGTTGATTAAAGTGGTAAATATCAGGAATATCCAAGGAAAGGATTCGTTTTTGCATATAAAGTCTGGGGAATCTCCTGGCTATTTCGCTCCTTTGTTCGCTTTCCATAACAATAACCATATCAGCCCAAGAGAGCTCTTTTTGAGTAAGCGGTTTTTTGGTATAAAGCCCTGCAGATTTAGTTTGAAATCTGCCTTTAAACAGGTTTTCAGCTGTTTTGCTTCTGTTTTGGTTTTGATTACAGACAAATAAAACTTTCATATTTGAGATATAGGACGAACTACAATTTAAATTTTACCTTTTCAAAATTAAAAAAAGGTGGTTAAAATGGAAGAGTTTGAAAAAGAGATGGATATTTACACTGAGGAAGGCCTTGATGAGTATTTTGAGAATGATGAAATAAGCAGCAGAGAAGAGGGCTTTATGCTAGGTTATTTATCAAGTTGAATAGGTGATTAAGATCTTTTTTATAAGAAGATATTTAGAGTGGAAAACATATAAGGAGAGAATAGATTTCTTGGATATGTTTTATTGGCAGCAGAGTTGCAGGAGACAGAATATAAGAAACCTGTAACGTAAATTATTTAAATGCATTTTACTTTCTATTTCTAATGAAGATTCTTACTAAAGATGAAGTTAATGTTAATAAAGAAGTTATTTTAGAGGTTATGAAAAACGGAGCTATATTCATTCATCCGACTGATACTATCTATGGAATTGGCTGCAATGCAACAGAGGAAGAATTTGTCGATGAGGTTAGAGAGATAAAGGGAAGAGCTGATGCACCTTTTTCTGTTATTGCTCCCTCAAAAGAATGGATAAGGAATAATTGTGTTATTAGTGGAAAAGCTGAGAAATGGCTAGACAAATTACCCGGACCTTATACTTTAATTCTCAAAGCTAAAGACAGTATTGCTAAAAATGTTGCTCCTGGTATGGATACTTTGGGAGTAAGAATTCCTGATCACTGGTTTAGTAAAATTGTGGAGGAGTTAGGCATGCCTGTTGTTACGACTTCTGCAAATAAATCAGGGGGAGATTTTATGACTTCTTTAGAGAATTTGGATGGTGAAGTTAAGCAGAGAGTTGAGTTTATTATTTATGAGGATGAGAAGCATGGAAGACCATCTACCATTGTTGATTTGACAGGAGAGAAGGTTAGGGTAAAAGAGAGATAGTTTTTTAAATGTGTATTATTTCTGGTTCTATAATGGAGAAGAAACAAGAAGAGAAGAAGCTAAAGAAAGGAGAGAAACTGAAGATATTGGCAGCAGGAGATATTCATGGTGATATTGGATTAGCTGAGAAACTGGCTGAGAAGGCTAAAAAGGAAAAGGTTGACTTAGTTGTTTTATGCGGTGATTTAACATTAGGAGAGATATCAACACAAAATATTATCGGGCCTTTTAAGAAAAGACATGAAAAGGTTTTGTTGATACCCGGAAATCATGAGACGGTTGCAACTGCTGATTTTCTAGCTGAGCTTTATGGTGTGAAAAATATCCATGGTTATTCTGTTAAGTACAAGGATGTTGGTATATTTGGTGCAGGCGGAGCTAATATTGGCTTGTTCCAGATAGATGAAAAGGAAACTTATGATTTATTAAAGAAGGGCTTTGATAGAATAAAATATTTGAAAAAGAAGATAATGGTGACACATGTTCATCCAAGTGGTAGCAAGATGGAGAAATTTACTACTATGTTTCCTGGCTCTGAGGGTGTGAGGAAAGCTATAGAGAAGTTTAAGCCGAGTTTATTGTTGTGTTCTCACGTGCATGAAGCAGAAGGGATTGAAGAGAAGATTGGAAAAACAAAGGTTGTTAATGTTGGGAAGAGGGGGAAGATTATTGAGATCTAACCCTTAAGAACACCAATAGGCTCCATTCTTACAACTTTTAAAGAAATTCCTGAATTGTGAATTGATGCAATAACATTTTCTACATCTTTATATGCCAATGGTGCTTCTTCTGCTAGGCTTTTTGGGGATGGTGCTTTGCTTACAATACCTTTTTTGGCTAATTCTTTTTGGATTTCACTTCCTCTGAATTGCCTTAATGCGCCGTGTCTTGACATTGCACGACCTGCACCATGCGCTGAAGAACCAAAGGTTTTTTGCATTGCGGTTTCTGTTCCTTTTAGGATATAAGAGGCTGTTCCCATAGAACCTGCCAATAGGACTGGTTGGTCTGGGAAGGATCTTGTTGCGCCTTTTCTATGGACAAATAATTTCTTTTTTCCGCCTTTTAATTGATGCTCTTCTAATTTTACTACATTATGGCAAATTCCATAGATAGTATGCATATCCATTGATTCCCAATCTTTGTTGAAGATTTTTTCAAATGTCTCTCTAATCCATTGGGTCATTACAAGTCTATTTGTGAAGGAATAATTAACAGCGCATTTCATTGCTGTAAAATAATCCTTGCCTTCTTGCGAGTTTGCAGGAGCACAGGCTAATTGCCTGTCCGGGAGCCATATTTTGTATTTTTGAACTGCTTTTTCCTGTATTTGTAAATAATCTGTTGCAACTTGGTGACCGAATCCTCTTGAACCGCAGTGAAGCATTATCAAAACCTGGTCTTTATCTGTAATCCCCCATTCTTTTGCTTTATTATCATAAATGTCTGTTACTTTTTGGATTTCTAAGAAATGGTTTCCTGCTCCCAGTGTTCCTAATTGGGGGCCTCCTCTTTTTTTAGCTAAATCTGAAACCTTTTTTGGATCTGCTCCTTCCATTTTCCCGTTTTCTTCTGTATTTTTTAGGTCTTCTTTTACTCCATAGCCTTTTTCAATGGCCCATTCACAACCATTAACTAATACTTCATCTAATTCGCTTGCACTTAATCTTAATTTTCCTTTAGAGCCAACACCGCAAGGGACTGCATTGAATAAAGCGGGGACTAATTCTTTTAGTTTTTCTTTGACTTCTTCATACGAAAGGTTGGTTCTGATGGAATTTACTCCACAGTTTATGTCCTAGCCGACTAATTGTCTAAAGCCACATAAACCGCTGGATATTATTCCCTCATTAGCATCAAAGGCGGCTACAGCACCCATCGGAAGCCCATATCCGGTCAAGATAGTTTACTATCTTAATATCCAAAGTGGGCATCTGGAAGGGCGATTACTGGTTCTATAACACCTGGAAGACAACATACATTTGACAACTGTTCAATTGCTCCATCTTCCATGGCATTATAAATTGCTTTGTTAGCAATTAACTTACCAGCAACTTTCATTTCCTTTCTTACAGCCTTTGGTAACAACCACTCGTAATCATTTATCTTTTGTAGCTTATCTTTCATGGTTGTGTGGTTTATTTGGTATGTATTTATTATGAACTTATAAAACTTTTGTTTAATTTATTAACAATGGTTTTACTTACTAAGTTATTATTAATCACTTTCCTAACTTCATCTCTCTTTTGGACTGCAAGGTAATAATATATTGTTCCATATCCATTTTTGTTTTTATAAATTTTTGATTCAATATTATATTTTTCCTTTAATGATATTGATAATTTTTCTAAATTTTCTTTAATTATTGAGAAAATTACTATAAAATATGGTTTTCTAAATTTTGATTTCTTCTTCATGAATCTTTTTATATTAAAATTTGAAAAATCCCAGTTGTAGTCTATAAATGAATCAATGGCTTTTTTTAATTTTTCTTTTTTCTTGGGGTGCAAAAAGCCAATTTCTTTTTTAAAATTGATAATACTTTGTTTGTCAGGGATTGTTATATTTGAGGTTGTTCTATTTTTGCGTTTGTAAATCTTGGAATTTATATTGAACTCTTTTAAGGCTTTTTGGATAAGGGGCAATTGATATTGGTTTATAGATTCTAAACAAATACTTCTTGTTTTTCTTTTGTCAACAATTATCCAACCTTCACAATCAAAGAAAGCACGTAGCCAATATCGTGCATTTTCTTTAGATAGATTTGGATATTTCCAGTTGTTTGAGTGATAAGGACCATTTTCCATTAAGGTGTAATAGATTTCTTTGGAGTATAATCTACATCTCTGGTTTTTTATTAATGCTGGCTTTACTTTGAATACCTTGTGAAAATTATCTTGGAAATCTTTTAGCAGAGTATAATTTTTATTTCTGAAGCCAATTGAGTAGTATTTGTGCTTCTGATGCGGCAGATTTCTAGAAACATACCCATCTGCACATAAATACCCATGAATTATTGATAAATTTTTATTAAATCTCATTTTTCATCACCGCTTTTTATTGTGGTGAGACTATATAATTGATTTTCAGAGAAGCGAAAATCATTATTTAATAGTTGAACTATGATTAAGGTGATGTAAAATAGAGGAATTTATTCAATAATGATATGGAAGTAGTGTAGATTTAAATATCTTTCTAATTTCCTTAGTGAATGTCTGGTAAAATACATTTACTTATATTTTTAGAAAATAATATAAACTTGGAATGATAAGTAATATGGAAGGAGGTGATTTCATGGCAAAGAAGAAAACAAAATCAGCCGTTAAGGATCTTTACGAGAAAAATAAGGAGAAGATTATGACTTATCTGGCAGATTTCCTGGAGCAGGGAGGGAAATCTCTTTTGGAATGGGTGAAGAGGGTTTCCAAGATAAGAGAGAAAATAAGGAAAGTAATTGTGTCAACTGGCTTTATTCTAGCAGGATTAGTTGTTTTATTGCTAGGTATAGCAGATTATTTGGCTACTTTGGCTCCTAGTTTGCCAGCAGGTGTGATGCATATTATTGTTGGGATAGTAATTATTGTTTTGGCAATTATTTATGTTAAGGTATAGGAAGTGTGTGATGGGACAAGTCACCGATAAATTTAAATATTCTCTATAATTTAAACACTATACATGGTTGGAGGAGAAGACTTGTTTGATAATTTTGAAGGTAAGAAAGAAGATAAGAAGAAAATGGATAAAAATACAGTGGAGATTAAGATAAGGTTTAACAAGTTCTGGCTTGAGAGGTCAATATATATAGTCATAATTTTGGTATTATTGGTTTTGGTTTTCTATAATCCTTTCGGAGCTTATAGATGTGAAAAAGGGCTTTCTGAGATAACTTCTACGCCTGTAGCTACTGAGCCTGAGGTGGAAGAAAGTACAGAGCCAGCGGTTGAGGAAGGAACAGAGATTGAGGAAGAGCCTGAGACTGAAATAGAGCCGGAAACTGAAAAAGAACTATCCGGAAATGTTGTATTAACAATTGATAAGATTGAATTAGATGAAAATAATACAAGGGTTAAGTCAATAACAGTTAAGATAGACAATCAAAAAAGTATATTTACTCCTTTATTGTATGTTTATTGGTATGATACGGATAGTTCTGATGCTATGAAAGCATATCCGAATGGAGGGAAGATTAATTTTACAGGTCCAATTCCTGTTGGCAAGATTTCTGTTAAAAAGTTAGATGATGAGCTTCAGGCACATTATCTTAGAACAGACGATGAGAAGAGAGAGTTCTTTAAGATAGAATTATATGACAGAAAGGATAAAACTTTATTGGATACAAAATCAAAATCAGTTGCAACAGATTAGATATCCAGGCTTACAGTTGCTTTATAACCTTCTTTTGTTTTTTCTAATTTATATTTATACATGGTGACTGCTTTAACTACTGTTTCTCCTAATTCCGGCTTTATAGGCTCTCCTTTTAGCTTTGCTTTTAGGTGTGTTTCGTCTATTTCTTCTATTTCAAATTTTGAGAAAAATTTTTGTTCTGTGTCAACTATTGCAATTAAAGCCTGGAGCCAGTTGAGCATTAAATCCTCTAAATTGTTTGCTTTTATCTGGAATTCTTCTTCCTGCTTTGGCTTTATTTGCTTTATTTTGCAGATTACTGAGAATAGAGCTTCTGCTGCATTTTCGAAAAGCTCTTTTAGGTTTTTTCCATAAGCTTCAAACATTACATCTGATGTTATATCATCTAGGAATTTGTATTTCATGATAATTAAGAAGGATAGGTATTATTTAAAACTTTAGTATGGAATTACTTCAGGAATCTCTTCTTTTTCTTCCTTTGGTTCGTCCATTGGCTCTTCTTTTGGCTCTTTTGATTCTGATGCACTACCAAACATATTGACGAAAGCGTTTGTTGGCTCTGTTGGAGTAGAGCCTTCCGATGAAGAAGTGCCGAATGAGGTTGGGTCTTCAAAGATGTTTGGGGTGTTGGTGTAAGAGTCTGTTCCAACTAAGTGTTGCAACATTTTTATTACTTTTCTTATTTCTTCTGGTGAGTCGTGTTTTGTGTCTATTTCTATCTTCATATTTTAATTTTTAATCTTAAAGAATATAAAGTTTTCTATAAACGGAATATTTGATTTGTAATCTGTGTTGTTTTGGTGGGGGGGTGGTTGGCTTGTATGGGTGGTATGCATTTTTGATTTTCATTAGGATTAAGAAGGTAAGACCAAATATAAATTTGATTTTTTCTTTTAATATTTGGTAGCTTTAATCTTTGCCCTTTTTTTTCTTTGACTTCCATGGATGTTTTCGCTTATTTTTCTTCTTTTTATGTTTCTTTTTTCCTTTGAATTGATTAATATTAACTGTATACATTCCTTTCATAGCATGAAAAAGTCCCGGTATTATATCCCCATCATCGCCATATGTTTTTTGATTTCCATAAAGAACTCCAGGAGAGATTATTCGATTTCCATAAGTTGTATTCACAACAATTCCCACCCGTATTTTATTTTGGTGTATTTGTTGATATAAAGATTCTATTTTTTGTAATATTAATTCAATCCCTGCACCTACATCTTTTTTTATTTCATATAACTTTGCAATCTCATTTTGTAAGGTTATATACATCCTTTGTCCGATGGTTCTTACTTTGTCGGTAACTTTTGTTGTATTATCATAAAGTTTAGAAACCATTGTACTAATTGATGTATTACCTTTTGGTTCTGTTCTATAAGCTCTCACGTTAACCCCCTTGATTTTTATCAAAATTTGCTTCTGTTTTTAAATCTTTCTAGTATTCTTATTCTTGAGTAGTTAACTTATAGAAATAGCTTCTCAAAATTCATCCAGATATTCTTTTCAACTTCTTCTAAGGTCATTCCTTTTATTTCTGCTATTTTCTTATAGCTTTCAAAAACAAAGGCGGGTTCGTTTATTTTGTCTTTAAAGGGGCTTAAGAACGGGGCGTCTGTTTCGCAGAATAGATGGTTAATATCGATTTCTCTTGCCATGTCCTGGAATTGTTGCAATCTAACAACATTAGTTGGGATTGAAAAGTAATATCCTAAATCATATGCTCTTTTTACCAAATGTTTTCTTCCTGAGAAGCAGTGCATGATTACTTTTTTTATTCCTGATGATTCAAGGATATCTAAGGCGTCTAGCTCTGCTTTTCTTGAGTGTATAATTACCGGCTTGTTTAGTTTTTTTGCTGTTTCCAATATTTTTTCAAAGACTGATTTTTGCATTACTTTATCTTTTCCGTTTTTATAGTCTAAGCCGACTTCTCCTATAGAGATGAATTTATCTTTGTTTTTTTGCCAGAATTCAAGTTCTTGATCAACGTCAAATTGGTTTTTTTCTATGCCTTCTCTTTCTAAGGCGTCCATGGGGTATAGACCGAAAGATGGCTTTACAATATCATATTCTGATGCTATTTCTAGGACTTGTTTGTTTGTTTGTGGGGTTATACCTGAAGTTATTATTGCTTTTAAGCCTGCTTTTTTGGCATTTTCTATAACTTCATCCAGCCTTTCTACTAGGCCTTTGAAGTCAAGGTGGCAATGAGTGTCTATTAATAGGGTCATATTTTTGTGATAAAAAGAGATTATTTATAAATGTTGGTTTATTGTTTATTATTGCCTAAGAAAAAATGTACTACAATAAGTTATTTTCAAAAATATTAAAAATTATCTGCCAGGTAATTTGGCATCACTTCTATTTAATTGACTTAATAAATATGTGAGATCTTTTTTTGCTTGTGCTACTCTTGTATCATATACAGACTTAAGAGTATCGTCTGTTCCAAAACAAGTAACAAAAAATCTGTATGCTTCATTTTTTTCTGTTTTCATGGCTACTCCAAAGTGTCCTGTTTTAAACACATCTAAGGTTTTTTCTTCTATTCCACAAACATATTCAAAAAAAGCCCTATCTCCCAGATATTTTATCGGTAAAATCATTTCTGCGTCTCTTGTATAATTATTGATATCTGGTTCTCCTTCATATACTCTTATATGGAGGTTATCATTTTCGATCCAGACTATTGTATACCTAGGGTTAGGTTGCTGCCCATCATCAAAGTTAATCGTTTTCTCTATATTTCGTTTTACAAGCAAAGGTCCTTCATATATTACCCCGCTAGGTAATTTTGGGAAAGGGTACACACCCATTCGAGCTCGTTGTCCTTGCCATGCTTCTGCTGAGAATGCATTAAGCATTAATTGTAATGTCCTATCATGGAAATCCTCTCCACTACTACTTACCCATAGCCTTCCTTCTTGTTTTCTGGCATATTCGGGTGTTATTAGGCTTGGATTTTTTATTTCCTTATTTCTTAATTCATTCAATTCAAGTGGAAGTAATAACCGATCTATTGAAATAGGAAAATTCGCCTCTAATATTCCAATGACATTAATTTCTTTTTTCATGCTAACTGTGCTCAGGTATTGGGTAACAGGAGCATTGTATATTGTACTTGTATTTTGTAATAGAATATTAACTAAGTCTATCTTTTGTAAGATATTGTAGTCTATCCCTTCTCCGCATAAATTTATTACTCTTAAAAAAACGGGCCTCCCTTTTAATGACGTTAATGAGCCATACGTATTAAATTGGATATTGTTGTTTCCTATTACTTGATTTATTAAATTGTACGGTGACTCTAATGTGCTTACTTTTGATTGATCAGAAATATAATTCTCATCTTTTAATTTTGATTTTAGCTTATCAATACGGTTAGAAAAATTAGCAAGTCTTCTGTCCAGTGTAAATTGTTGTGCTGTGTTTGGGACTGAGGTTGCTTTACTATCTGATTCTCCTGAGGATGTCCTTCCTAGTGCTAAAGCTGCCCCTGCCGTTGCAGATTTTTTAAGGAAGTCTCTTCTTGTTAATTTTGTCATAGATATCTCCAACATATTCAAATTTTACATGATATTTAAAACTTTCGTTCTTATTACTACTTTTAAGTTGTCTCTTTGGTATTGTGAAAAAAAGGAATATATTTATAAACACCTTTTGATTCTCGGAGGGTATGGACAGCGTAAGGAAATCAGGCTCTTAAGTTTGTTCTTTTTCTTAGTTATAAAAATAATATATTAAAGGCGGTATACTATGACAAAACAATCTTTAAAGGGATATATTCCGGAAGAATGTACAAATCTGGATCATTTTCCGCATATTAGGGGATATGATTTTAATAAAAGGTTTTATTTTGATGAGTTTTTGAAAGCCTACTCCAGTACAGGGTTTCAGGCTTCAAAACTTAGTGAAGCAATAGGCGTAATAAAAGCGATGAAGAGAGAAAATGCTACTATATTTTTGGCTTATACCTCAAATATGGTAAGTTCGGGAGTGAGGGAGGTTATAAGGTATTTAGCTGAGCATAGGTTTGTCGATGTGCTTGTGACAACTGCTGGTGGTGTTGAGGAAGATATCATCAAATCTTTAAAGCCATTTGTTTTGGGTTCTTTTGAGGCTGATGGCAGATTCTTATTTGAGAAAGGGATTAACAGGATAGGGAATATCTTTGTTACGAATGACAGATACACTTATTTTGAGAAACACATGAGTAAGGTTCTTGATGAGGTATACAAAAAACAGGTTGAGACAGGCAGGCCTTTGTGTTCCAGCGAGATAATTGAGATTACCGGTAAATCGATTGATAATAAGGAGTCAATACTTTATTGGGCAGCGAAGAATAAAATTCCGGTTTTTTGTCCTGCTCTTACTGATGGAGCTTTTGGCGATATGATATTCTGGATGAAACAAAGACAATCAAAATTTTTTGTTGATGTCAGCGAGGATATGCAAAGGATTGTGAAATTGGTTTTGAATTCCAAGAAGACAGGAGCAATTATTTTAGGAGGGGGGGTTGCAAAGCATTATACTTTAAATGCTCAGATTTTTAGGGAAGGTTGTGATTTTGCAGTCTATATTAATACCGGCGATGAGTTTGACGGCTCTGATTCAGGCGCAAAGACTGATGAGGCAATAACATGGGGGAAGATAAAGGCAAATGCACCTCAGGTGAAAGTACATGGCGATGCAACAATAATATTCCCTTTGATAGTTGCAGGATTAGTAAAGGATTTAAAGGACAAAGATAAACCAAATTAAGATGGATACTTTAAAAATTAAATCAATGAAAGGCAAGGAAGCGATAGTTGTTTTAACATGCTATGGCTATCCTATGGCTAAGGTTTTGGAAGAAGTAGGAATAGATATCATATTAGTTGGCGATTCTTTGGGGAATGTTGTTTTGGGTTATGAAAGCACTAAAGAGGTTACTATCCAGGATATGGTAAGGCATGTTGGAGCTGTCAGAAGAGGGGCTGTTAGCAGTTTTATTGTTGCTGATATGCCTTATAAGTCAGATAGGACAATGGAGCTGGCTGTTGAGAATGCTAATTTATTAATAGATGCAGGAGCAGATGCTGTTAAGGTAGAGGGAAAGCCTGAGATTTGTAAGTTTTTGGTTGGAAACGGTATAGCTGTAATGGGGCATACTGGTCATTTACCTCAGACTGCTGAGAAGCCAATTGTGCATAAGGATAGAGATAAATTATTACAGGAAGCTAGGGCTTTAGAAGAAGCAGGTTGTTTTTCTGTTGTTTTGGAGATGGTGCAGCAGGATGTCGCTAAGGAAGTTACTGATGCTTTGAAAATTCCTACTATAGGTATAGGTGCAGGACCTTATTGTGATGGTCAGGTTTTGGTTATTAATGATATGTTGGGGATGTATGAGGATTTTAAGCCGAAGTTTGTCAAGAGGTACGCTAATGTTAATGATGAGATTAGGAAAGCTGTTAAAGAGTATAAGAAAGATGTTAAGAAAGGGGGGTTTCCTGGGGAGGAATATAGTTTTAAATAATTAGTTTTATAAACAATTATTATTTCTTAATATAATAATGAAGACTATTGTTATTGGAGTTACAAGCAGTATAGCGTGTTATAAGGCTATTGAATTAGTTAAGGAGCTAAAAAAGGATTTTAATATTGAGGTAATTATGACGGAAAATACCTGTAAGCTGATTGATAAAAAAGAGTTTGAGAAAGTATTGGGGAAGAAAGTTCATGTTGGTTTGTTCTACAAAAACTGGAACTATAAAGATTACTTAAAAAGAGAAAAGACAGAGCATATTTCACTGGCTGATATGGCTGATTTGTTTTTAATTTGTCCCTGCACTGCTAATACTATTGGGAAAATAGCAAATGGTGTAGGGGATGATTTATTAATGACATCTGTTATGGCTACCAATTCTGCTGTGTTAATATGTCCTGCGATGAATTGCAAGATGTGGGAGAATCCAATAGTAAAAGAGAATGTAAGAAAGCTTAAAAGCAATGGATATTATTTTTTGGAGCCGGAAAAAGGAAAACTTGCTTGTGGTTATAGTGGTGTTGGAAGGTTAGCTAGTATTGATAATATAGTAAAGGCAGTGAGAGAATTGGTTGTTAAAAAGGATTTGCTGAAAGGTAAGAGGATAATAGTGACAGCTGGTGCAACTGTTGAAGAGATAGATCCTGTTAGGGTTATTACTAATAAAAGTTCTGGCAAAATGGGGATTTATATTGCAGAAGAGGCTGCTAAGATGGGTGCAGATGTTATTTTAATAAGAGGAAAGACTGACGTAGAGCCGATGGGGAAAATTAATGATGTTAGAGTTGATTCTGTTAGTGAAATGTTTGACGCAATTAAGAAGAATGTTAAGAAAAATGATGTAATTATTCATGCTGCTGCTGTTAGTGATTTTTCAACAGACAAAAAAATCAATAGGAAAATAAAATCCATTGTCCCCAATGGTTTGAGAAAATCTCAAACAAATAAAAAATTATCTTTAGAGTTAAAACCAACGATAAAAATAATTGATAAAATAAAAAAATTAAATAAAAAAATAAACCTGGTTGGATTTAAAGCTGAATATAATGTTAGTGAAAAGGAATTAGTTGATAGTGCTTATTCTTTGTTAAAAAGAGCCAATGCTGATTTTATAGTTGCAAATGATGTTAGTAAAGGGGTTTTTGGTTCTGAAGATAATGAGGTTTATATTGTTGGTAAGGGTAAGGAAGTAGAGCATATTAGGGGAAGTAAGAGGGAGATTGCAGATAGGATTTTGGAATTGATTAGTACCCCAAAGCAGATATAAGAGTAAAGGTTTATAAACCTAGTACTATTTCTGTTAGAACAAAAATGTCAAGAAAGCAAGCTGTTTTAGGTCCTGGTAGGGAACCTATTAAAGGATTTGAATTTGCTAATGAGCTTGCCGGCTATTTTATTGAAACCTCTGTTTCTATTCCATACGGAAAGGCAATGCATATTTTATCTAAGCTGGAAATTATGCTAAATGGTGGTGTTATTCAACAAGGGGACTTAAGGACATATAAATATATAGTCATTGACGCAGAAAGAGCAGCTGATAAGGCAAAAGTAGAAGATAGACCCTTATCTACAATTGAGCAAGTTTCAGATCATAATGCAATTAATCTACTTGAGCATGGGCAGGACCCTTATGTTGGAGCTATGTTCCAGTCTTATAATGTTAATAGGAGTAGATTCCATGATTATCAATGGCAGGTTGGTATGGTTGTACCTGATTTTGGTGGTCGTACTAAAGGTGCATGGGGTCTTATTGAGGGCGATGATAAACCAACTGAAGGAGGAATTTTTGAGATAATCGATATACTTGAACCAGGTTATCTTTATGTTGTAGAAGATGTTACCCCAGAAGAGAAATCTACAAAGGAGGTTTCCACAGATTCCGGTGTTTACACTAATAAAGTTTATCTTAAACAGCTGGTAATCTATACAAGACTTTTGGATATATTCAGAGTCAAGATGTCAGAACTTCTACATACTTTAGAACCAGATGAAGTAGCTGGGTATGATGATTTATCTCAATTGGTAGCAACAACCGAACAGACTTATGGTAGGATGATGGAAGTAGTCCAACCAGCAGTGGTTATGGAACAAAGATTGGATCCAAAAGCAAAGTCAACAAAAGAGCAAGGAGATTATCTAACTTCACTTGGACGTTTTGACCACATTTTAATTCCAGCCCGATTGGATAAATTGAGAACACAGATGTGATTTAGTTTTTTATTAATTCATCCAAACCTTTTTAAACTTCTTCTTAATAATAAATTATTGATGAATTCGGTTAGAGCATTTGCACCTGGAAATGTAAGCTGTATTTTTAGGATTATTGATAATAAGGATAGAACTAAGAGGCATAGCTTAGGAGTTGGCTTTACTGTTGATAAAGGAGTTGTTGTTAAAGTTAGTAGAAGTAATAAAACACGAATGTATGCTAATGGAAAGAAGATAAGATTTCCTACTGTAAAAACTGTTATAAAAGAGTTGACAAATAAAACAGTTAAGGTTGAGATTAAGGATCAATTACCATCCGGAGCTGGTTTTGGTATTAGCGGAGCAAGTGCTTTGGCTACTGCTTATGCTTTGAATAAGTTATTGAATTTAGGGAAGTCAAAGAAAGAATTGGCAATGATTGCCCATAAAGCAGAGGTTATTAGTAGTACAGGCTTAGGAGATGTCGGAGGACAGTTTAATGGCGGCTTTAATATGAAAGTAAAGAGAGGGAAACCATTAGAAGTTGTGAATTTGGGGGTTAAGGGTGTTGATGTTTATTATGTCTTTTTCAGCAGGATAGAAACAAAGAAGGTTATTAACAGCAGATTAAAGAAAAGAAAAATAAATAAAGCAGGAGAGAGGGCTTTGAAAAGAATAAAGTTATTAAGGAATAAGACATTAAAGGATATTATCAGGATTTCAAAGGATTTTGCTGTTGAGAGCGGTTTGTTGAGAAATAAAAAGGTGAAGTGTCTAATAAAAAAAATTGAAAATAAAGGAGGTAATGCTTCAATGATAATGCTGGGGAATGCTGTTTTTTCAGACATTCCGTTTAAAGGATGCAAGAGGATTAAAATATCCGAAAGAGGTGCTTATCTACTATGAAGAAGAAAAGAATTAAGTGGGTAGTTGTTGTTTTGTTTTTTGTGGTTTTTTTAAAGCTTGCTATGCTGATGGGTGATTATACATCTTCAGAAGAGAATGAGGGATTAGCTGTGAAGTTGAATATTGATGGTGATTTTCCCAATCCCAAAGAAGGTTCAGCAGTATTTAATACAAGGCTGTTTATGGATAATATTATAAAGGTGCACAACAAGGTTCCAAAGTATGTGATTTTTACTGAGTCTAAAAAAATACCAGGCTTAATTTTGAGATATAATATTCATGATTCTGTATTTGAAGGGGGATTGCCTTTATTGAAATCAAAAGAGGTTGTTTTTTTGGATGGTAATATGCATGAAGTAATATATACCTTCAGGGAAGGTGAAGAGCAGAAATTTTATTTTGATGGGGAAAAGATAGCTTCTGGTATTTTTGATTCCAGTGATATTGGTATAACTGGTTTTGCTGTAAGCGAACTAGAAGGATACGAAATTGGGATTATAGGTCTTGATGGTAGTGCGGAGTTTAAATAGGATAAAATGGTTGTTCCTAAGTCACATCCGAGATATAAAAGCTTGAGGACAAGGGATGTAATAGTCAATGGTGTTAATAAAGGGATTACTTCAATACATGGCTTAATAGCTCATGGCAGAGGAGAAGCGTTTGATTATTTGATTGGGGAAAAAACTAATTTTTTTGCTAAGAAGGCGATAGAGACAGCTGCTTGTTTATTGTTAACAGCTAAAGAGCCTGTAATTTCTGTTAATGGGAATGTTGCTGCTTTGTGTCCTAAAGAGATTGTTAGTTTGTCTAATATTATTCCAGCTAAGATCGAGGTTAATATTTTTCATACTTCTAAGAAAAGGGAGAGAGAAATAAAAAAATGGTTAATGAAACATGGTGCAAAAGAGGTTTTGTTGCCCGGCAAGGGTTTGATTAAATATATTAGTTATAACAGAAGATTTTGTAATGAGAAAGGAATACTTAAAGCAGATGTTGTTTTTGTTCCTTTGGAGGATGGGGATAGATGCTTGGCTTTAAGAAAGATGGGTAAGAAGGTAATAACAATTGATTTGAATCCATTATCAAGGACATCAAATGCAGCATCAATAACAATAGTTGATAATATAACAAGGGCATTACCATTATTGATTAAAACCATTAGAAGGTATAAATCATTAAATAAAAAAATATTGAGAAACAAGATTAGAAAATATAACAATAAAGAAATACTGAAGGAAGCTCTAAAGTATATATCTAAGAGTCTCTCTTAAATCCTTTTTGTCAATAATAACATCTGCAACCTTTCTTAATTCTTCATCCTTGCAGTCAAAGGCTATTGATAAACCGGCAATTTTTGCAATTTCCACATCGTTATGGTGGTCTCCTATATGCACTGTTTCCTTTAAGTCTATGTTTTCTCTTTTTGCTATCAGTTTTAATGCTTCTGCTTTTTTTATCATGTCATATTGTGTTACTTCAGCGTCTATTAATATATTTTTTTTATCGAATATCAGACTACTTAGGAAAACATCATCAAATATTTTTTTATAATTCGGCATGACTTTTTCCAATATTATGTCCAGGCTTCCGGATATGATGGCTAGTTTTATACTGTTCTTTTTTAGCTCTATAATGGTTTCCATTGCTCCTTTCATCAGCTTTAAATTTTTCATTGCCTTAAAGAAATCTTCTTTTGTGGCTCCTTTTTCCATCCACATTCCCATATCATGGAGGGCCCATTGCAGATAATCAATTTCTCCGTTGTAGTACTTCTTTTTTGCCCTTTCCCTTTTTTCCATGTCAACAGCAAAGAAATTATGGAACAATTCCCAGGAATAGACAACATTATCTACTAAAGTTCCATCAACATCAAAGCAGACCAGTTTGTATTTTGGCATTTTTAACTAATTAATGGTTTTATTTCTTACTATAATAACTTTTTGTATCTCTTATGATTTCTGCGAAAGCTTTAAATAGTGTATAAAAACTCTAAAACTATAATATTTGATGGAGGTTGTTACAATGACAATAATCGGGTTTAATTTTAAAGATATAAAGGTAAGCAGAAAGGAGGGCGTTAAAGGGAAAATAAACATAAAGAATAATGTTGTTATTACAGATATTAAGGAGCAAGATCTTAGTCTGGGGGATAAAAGCCAGAGTGCATTAAAGTTTATGTTTGAGTTTTCTTCAAAATATGAGCCTAATTTTGGGGAGATTGTCCTTGGGGGAGACCTCTTGTTTATGGAATCTTCCAGCAAAACAAAAGAGATATTAGATGGGTGGAAGAAATCAAAGAAAGTGCCTAAGGATATCATGGCAGGAATATTGAATACTGTATTGTCAAAATGCAATATAGAGGCTTTGATTTTAAGCCAGAAGGTTAATCTGCCTCCTCCAATACCGTTGCCTTCTGTAAAGCAGGCTGAGGAAAAGGCGGAGAAGAAGTGAATATTTCTTATTTTTTATTGATTTATTTAAACAAAAAATTTAAAAAGTAGGATTCGTTCTCTATAGGCTAAGATGGAAAAGAAAAAACCAGGAAATGAGATAAAATTAAAGGTAGCTGAGGCTATACAGGATGATGTAAATAAAGGGATTGTCAGGATAGATAATAGTTTTATGCAGCAAATAGGCGTAAGGGTAGGTGATATTGTAGAAATAGAAGGAGAGAGAGGCACAGTAGCTATAGCTGACAGGGCTTATCCTGGTGATATCGGGCTTAATATTATAAGGACGGACGGTATTGTAAGAAGAAATGCTAAAAGCGGTATCGGGGAATTGGTTAAGGTAAGGAAGGCTGATGTAAAAGAGGCTAAAAAGGTAACAATTGCACCAGCAAAAAAAGGCATTATGATTAGAGCTCCTCCGGATCTTTTTAAGCAGGGTTTATTGGGGAGAGCTGTTGTTAAAGGGGATATTGTAAGCTTGGGGGGTACGAGGAGAAGAAGGACAGCTATGATGGACAATCCATTCTTTGAGGATGTATTTTCAGCTTTATTTGAGGAAAGCGCTTTAGGATTTGGTTTTGGAGATATTAAGTTTGTTGTTGCGGATACCAACCCTAAACAGGCTGTTATTATTTCAGAACAAACTCAGGTTGAATTTAATCCAGAGGCCATAGAGATAACAGAAGAAAAGGCATTAGAGGTTACTTATGAAGATATTGGAGGATTACAAGAAGAGATAAAGAAGATAAGGGAAATGGTGGAATTACCATTAAAACATCCTGAGATTTTTGAAAGACTGGGTATAGAGCCTCCGAAAGGGGTTTTATTGCATGGTCCTCCTGGAACAGGTAAAACTTTATTGGCTAAGGCTGTTGCTAATGAAACTAACTCTCATTTTATTTTGATTAATGGTCCTGAGATTATGAGCAAGTATTACGGTCAGAGTGAGGAGAATCTTAGAAAGAAATTTGAGGATGCACAAAAGAATGCTCCCTCTATTATCTTTATTGATGAGATAGATGCTATTGCCAGCAAAAGGGAAGAAACAAGGGGGGAAGTGGAAAGAAGAGTAGTGGCACAGTTATTGGCTAATATGGATGGTTTGCAGAGCAGGGGTAAGGTTGTTGTTATAGCTGCAACAAATGTACCTAATTTATTAGATCCTGCTTTAAGAAGGCCAGGAAGATTTGACAGAGAGATAGAAATAGGTGTCCCATCAAAAGAGGGAAGATTGGATATTTTAAAGATTCATACAAGAAATATGCCTTTGTATACAAAGGAACAAGCAGTTAGGGATTTAGATGATGTTGAAGATAAATACAGGCAAGTTCTTTTTGAATTAGTAGGTTTAATTAGTAAAAATAAGTTGACAAAAAAGGTTCTTGAAACTAAAATTCAGAAATTTTTAAAAGACCATCCTGATAAAAATGACATTTTTAAAAGTATAGATTCTGAGAAATTGTACGAATATGTACAGAAGGTTCTAAGCAATCACAATCTAATTGATTTAGATGGAATTGCAAATATAACTTATGGTTTTGTTGGAGCTGATTTAGCTGCTTTGGCTAAGGAATCTGCAATGATTGTTTTAAGGAGGGTTTTACCTGATTTGAAATTAAAAGAAGAGGAAGCTATACCTAAGGAGTTATTGGAGAGTCTGATGATTACACAGAAGGATTTCAGGGAATCTTTAAAGGTTGTAAGGCCTTCTGCATTAAGGGAAGTGTTAATTGAGAAGCCAAGCACCAAATGGAGCGATATAGGCGGGCTGGATGATGTTAAACAGGAATTAATAGAGGCTGTAGAGTGGCCTTTAAAACATCCTGAGAGCTTTAAAAGAATGGGTGTAAAACCTCCAAAAGGGATATTGCTTTATGGCGCTCCCGGAACAGGTAAAACTTTATTGGCAAGAGCTGTTGCAAATGAATCAGATGCTAATTTTATAGCTGTAAAAGGTCCTGAGTTGCTTAGTAAGTGGGTAGGGGAGTCAGAAAAAGCTGTTAGAGAGATTTTTAAGAAAGCAAGACAGACTGCTCCTACTATAGTATTCTTTGATGAGGTTGATTCATTAGCTCCAAAAAGAGGAGCTTATTCTGGTACTCATGTTACTGAATCTGTTGTTAATCAGATATTGACTGAGATGGATGGCTTGGAGGAGATGCAGGATGTTGTTGTTATTGCTGCTTCTAACAGACCGGATATTATTGATACTTCACTATTAAGGCCAGGCAGGTTGGACAGAATTATTTTAGTTCCTGTTCCTGATGAAAAGACAAGGCTGGAGATATTTAAGGTTCATACAAAGGGAATGCCTTTGAAGGGTGTTTCTATGGAAAGCTTGTCTAAGAAGTCAGAGGGTTATGTTGGGGCTGATATTGAGGCTGTTTGCAGGGAAGCTGCTATATTGGCTTTGAGAAAGGATATGAAGGCTAAAGAAATTACTGCTAAATTCTTTGATGATGCTATGAAGAAGGTAGGAGCATCTTCTACAAAAGATGTTGAGAAGGCTTATGAAGATCTAGGTAAGAAATTTTCTGCTGCGAAAGGAAAGCAGATGAAGGATGAGATGCCTTCTTATTTCGGTTAAAATTTTTCGAAGAAAAATTTTAACTCGGGACCTCCCCACTAACACACAACTAATGCGTGTGTCCCTCCCCTAACACCTAAGTTTTAATTGCACAACTAATGTAACGTGTCCCACCCCTAACAACTAATCTTTTTCCAAAAAGTTTATAATGTAGTTAATTTTATTTCTCTTTATGGTAAAGCCAGGGGATAAGGTAAGGGTTATTACAAAGGATGAAACAGTTGAGGGTATACTAATGCCTAATGAGGAAACTGATTCTATTATTGTTAAATTAGATAATGGGTATAATGTGGGAATTGAGAGGAAGAAGGTTAAGAAGATTGAATTAATAGAAAAAAATAAAGAAAAAATAATGAAAAAAGGAAAAATAAAGATAAATAAAAGTCTGCCAACAATCTCTATTTTACATACTGGTGGGACAATTGCTTCTAAGGTTGACTATAGAACTGGCGGTGTTGTTGCCAGATTTGAGCCAGAAGAGCTTTTAGAAATGTTTCCTGAATTAAGAGGTATTGCAAATATAAAGAGCAGATTAATTTCTAATATGTTCTCCGAGGATATGAGATTTGCACATTATCAATTGATGATTAAGGCAATAAAAAAAGAAATTGATGATGGTGTTGACGGGATAATATTAACCCATGGAACAGATACACTGGCATATACTTCTGCTGCTTTGGCATTTGCTTTAGAGAATTTACCTATTCCTGTGATAATGGTTGGAGCCCAGAGAAGCTCTGACAGGGGGAGTTCTGATGCTGCTGTTAATCTGATTTGTGCAGCAGAATTTATTGCTAAAACCGATTTTTCAGGGGTTGCTCTTTGCATGCATGAAAAGATGGGTGATAAGGATTGTGTTATCTTGCCTGCATGTAAAACAAGGAAGATGCATACTTCCAGAAGGGATGCTTTTAAACCAATAAATGACAGTGCGATTGCAAGGATTAATTTTGAAGATAAGAAAATAGAATTTATCAAAAAGGATTATCAGAAGAAAGATAAAAAGAGAGGGTTAATTATTAAAGATAAATTTGAAGAAAGAATGGGAATTTTAAGATGCCATCCTAATATGATGCCTAAGGAATTTGCATTCTACAAAGGCTATAAGGGATTGATAATAGAAGGAACTGGTTTAGGGCAGGCTCCTGTTGGAGTTCCAAACAAGATATGCGAAATTCATAAAAAGAATTTAAGTGCTATAAAAAATTTAATTAATAACGGGACTGTTGTAGTAATGACATCACAGACGATCTTCGGCAGAGTTCAGATGCATGTTTATTCTAATGCTATTGATTTAGCAAATGCAGGAGTAATTCCTGGAGAGGACATGTTAATTGAAACAGCGTTTATTAAATTAGCATGGCTGCTTGGAAACTATAAAGACAAAGAAGATATTAAAAGGTTGGTAGGGGCTAATTTACGTGGAGAAATTAATACAAGAATAGAGCCTGAGCAATATTTAGAATGATTCCCATTAAGGATTTCTTAAATAAAATTAAATGGAGCAAAGAAGAGAATTCTTCTGATTATTCAATTGGTTACTGGGATAATATTGATAAGAAGATTATTTTTATTAAGTTTGATGAAATCAGGAAGATAGAAGGAAATTTTCTTTTGTTGGATACAGAGAAAGAAACTTATATTCCGATGCATAGGATAAGAGAAGTGAGAGAAAAAGGAAAGGTTGTTTGGAAAAGGTAAAGTTTATTAAATAATGAATTTCTTCTTGGTTATTATGGAATTAGACTATAACCAATTAGGTTTTAAATGTGGGATAGAATGTCATCAACAGCTTGATGGTAGGAAATTATTTTGTCATTGTCCTACTATTAACAGCACTAAGGAACCAGATATAAGGGTTATACGTAGATTAAGAGCTGTGGCGGGTGAAACAGGGGAGATTGATATTGCAGCTAAACACGAAATGACTAAAGGGAAATATTTTATTTATGAGAGCAACTCAGAGGACAGTTGCAACGTGGAATACGATTCCGAGCCCCCACATCCAATAAATCAAAAGGCATTAGATGTTGCTTTGCAGGTTGCTTTATTGTTAAAGGCAAAAATTGTTGATGAGATACAGGTAATGAGGAAGACTGTTGTTGATGGAAGCAATACTTCTGGTTTTCAGAGAACAGCTTTAATAGCAACTAATGGTTATATTGAAACCTCTTTGGGCAAAGTTAGGGTTCCTAATATATGCTTGGAGGAAGAAGCTGCCCAGAAGATTAAAGAGGATAATAAGTCAATTACTTACAGGCTTGATAGGTTAGGGATTCCTTTAATTGAGATTGGAACTTCGGCAGATATTAAAAGTCCAGAGCATGCTAAAGAGGTAGCGGCTTATTTGGGAATGGTTTTGAGGAGTACAGGAGCATGTAAAAGGGGAATAGGTACTATAAGGCAGGATGTTAATATCTCTGTAAAAAATGGTGCGAGGACTGAAATAAAAGGTTTTCAGGATTTGAGGAGTATTGTGAAGGTTATTGAGAATGAGGTTAGAAGGCAGGAGGGATTGATTAAAAAAGGGAAGAAGATAAGAGAAGAAGTAAGAAAGGCAGAGCCTGATTTTAGCACTAGTTTTTTAAGGCCAATGCCTGGTGCAGCAAGAATGTATCCTGAAACAGATGTTTCTCCGATAAAGATTACCAAGGAGAGATTAGAGGAGATAGGAACTGTTGAGTTGATTTCAGACAAAACAGAGAAGTTAGCTGAGAAACATGAAATTACTCAGGATTTGGCTAAAGGTTTAGCAAAGACCCATAAGTTAGATATTTTTGAAAGTTTTGTTAGTAAGTTTAAGAATGTTAAGCCCGCTTTTATTGCTTCTACTCTAGTTTCTATTGTGAAAGAGATTAAAAGAAAGTTTAATGTTGATGTTGATAAGTTGACAGATAAAGAGTTTGAGGAAATATTTTCTTATTTAAATGATGGGAAGATAAGCAAGGATGTTGTTATGGATGTTTTGATTGATTATGCAAAAAATCAATTTGATTTGGATAAATATGCTGCTGCTTCCGAGGAAGATTTAGAGGGAGAGATTAAGAAGATTGTTGGAAGCAAGCCAGGGTTGAGTATTGGGGCTTATATGGGTATTATTATGGCTAAGTTTAAAGGGAAGATTGATGGGAAGAAGGCTATGGAGATTCTTAAAAAGTATGTTTAGATACATACACAAAATTTATAAAGAGCCATAAAATCCAAGTTCTTGTGGGATTTCATAACGAGAAAATTTCATAAATTATAATAAATAGTGAAATTTTCTCTACACGAAAAAATTCCAAAGGAATTTTTTGTGTCTCAGAAATGTTTCACATTTCCGAGAGTTTAGTAAAGTTAAAAACTTCGTTTTTATACTTTATAAACACTCAAAAAATTATGAGGAGGTTGTTAATATGGAAAAGAAATGGGTTTATAGCTTTGAAGAAGGAAAGAAAGAATTAAAGAATATATTAGGGGGGAAAGGATCTGCTTTAGCTGAAATGACAAATATAGGTATTCCTGTTCCTCCTGGATTCACTGTTACAACAGAGGCTTGTGCTGAATTCTATAAATCAGGAAAAAAATATCCTAGCGGGATGTGGGAGGAGGTTGAGAAAAAGTTAGAGGAGCTTGAGAAAAAAATGGGTATGAAGCTGGGGGATCCTGAGAATCCTTTATTGGTTAGTGTAAGAAGCGGTGCTGCTGTTTCTATGCCTGGGATGATGGATACTGTTCTTAACCTTGGGCTGAATGACAAGTCAGTTCTCGGATTAGTAAAGAAGACAGGGGATAAGAGATTTGCATATGATGCTTACAGGAGATTTATTAATATGTTTGGGGATGTTGTTATGGGTATTGAGCATAAATATTTTGAAGAGATTTTGGATAAGGCAAAAGAAACAAAGGGTGTTGAGTTTGATATTGACCTAGAAGCAGAGGATTGGGAAAAGGTTTGCGAGCAATACAAGGAAGTTATTAAGAAGCATACTGGAAAATTATTCCCAGAGGACCCTAAAGAGCAGCTAAGGATGTCTATAGATGCTGTTTTCGGAAGTTGGAATAATAAAAGGGCTATTGCTTACAGAAGAATAAACAACATTACAGGTTTGTTGGGTACAGCTGTTAATGTGCAGACAATGGTCTTTGGCAATATGGGGGAGACTTCAGGTACTGGGGTATTGTTTACCAGGAATCCCAGTACTGGGGAGAATAAACTTTATGGGGAGTATCTGATGAATGCGCAGGGAGAGGATATTGTCGCTGGTATAAGGACACCAAAGCATATCGATGAGCTGAAAAAGCAGATTCCAAAGATTTATGATGAGCTTGTTAAGATATACAAAAAGGTTGAGAAGCATTACAGAGATATGCAGGATATGGAATTTACAATACAACAAGGCAAATTGTTTATTTTACAGACAAGAGGGGGTAAAAGAACAGCGCATGCTTCTTTAAGGATAGCTGTTGATATGGAAGGGGAAGGGCTGATAACCAAGAAAGAAGCAGTTTTGAAAATGGATGCTGCTCAGCTTGACCAATTACTGCATAAGAGATTAGATCCTATTGCAAAGGGGAAGGCTGAGGTAATCTGCTCTGGCCTGCCTGCTTCTCCTGGTGCTGCGGTTGGAAAGATTGTGTTTACGGCAGACAGGGCACATGAACTGGCTCAAGAAGGGGAAAGTGTTATTTTAGTGAGAACGGAAACTTCACCAGAGGATATTGAGGGTATGAATGCTGCAAAAGGAATTATGACTTCAAGGGGGGGAATGACTTCACATGCTGCAGTTGTAGCAAGAGGAATGGGGAAACCATGCGTAGCTGGTTGTTCTGATGCTTTGATTAATGAAGGGGAAAAGATATGTAAGATAGGGGGTGTTGAGCTTAGAGAGATGGATTATTTAACTTTAGACGGAAGTACAGGGGATGTTATTAAAGGGGAGATACCTGTTGTTGATCCTGAGCTTAGCGGTGATTTTGCAAAGCTAATGAAATGGGCTGATGATTTCAGGAGATTAAAGGTCAAGACAAATGCTGATACACCACACGATGCTCAAGTAGCAAGGGATTTTGGTGCAGAGGGAATAGGATTATGCAGGACAGAGCACATGTTCTTTGAGGGAGAAAGGATAAAAGCTGTAAGAGAGATGATATTAGCAGAGGATTTAGGGGGGAGGAAGAAGGCTTTAGCGAAGATAGAGCCAATGCAGAAAGAAGACTTTAAGGGATTGTTTAAGGTTATGGATGGTTTGCCTGTTATTATTAGATTATTAGATCCTCCATTACATGAGTTCCTGCCAAAAGAGGATGAGGATATAAAGGAAATGGCCAAGGAGATGAAGGTTGATGAGAGGAAAATAAGGGATACCATTTCCAACCTTCATGAATTTAATCCTATGCTTGGATTTAGGGGTTGTAGGCTAGGCATTAAGTATCCTGAGATTTCAGAGATGCAGGCAAAGGCTATTTTAGAGGCAGCTATTGAATGTAAGAAAGAAGGTGTTAAGGCAGTACCATGGATAGAGGTTCCTTTAGTTGGCAATGTTAAGGAATATCTTATAATAAAGGAGATTGTTGAAAATGTGGCTAAGAATCTAAAGGTAAAGAGAGGAAAGGATTATTGGACAGGAACAATGATTGAGGTACCAAGAGCAGCCCTTACTGCGGATGAGATTGCTCCTGAATGTGACTTTATGTCTTTTGGTACTAATGATCTGACTCAAATGACCTGTGGTTTTTCAAGAGATGATGCAGGTAAGTTTTTGAAGCCTTATGTTGAGGCAGGGATTTATGATAGAGATCCTTTCCAGAGCATTGATCAGACAGGTGTCGGCAAGGTTATGAAGTTATGTATAGACAATGCCAAAAAAGCAAATCCCAAGATAGAGATTGGGATATGCGGTGAGCATGGCGGTGAGCCTGAATCAGTTAAGTTTTGCCATAGGATAGGGTTGAATGATGTGAGCTGTAGCCCATACAGGGTTCCGATTGCCATATTGGCTGCTGCACAGGCTTCTTTGGAAGATAAATAATAAATAAAACTTTATTTTTATTTTGCAGAACAGAGGTTATACAGGACTTCAAATGCTTTTAATATATAAGTTTCATCTACAATAATTATGTGTTCATTTGCGCAAATTAGGGCGTCTATAATGCTTATGTTACTTTCTGCTAATTCGTTTGATATTACTGAAAAAACCCCAGGTGTTTTTTCAAGCTCTTTTGGGTATATCATTTCTATCATACCTATGTTTTTGTTTGAGTCGATTATGTCATTTTTTTTGAAAGAATCAAGCATTTTGTTATAGCTTTTTTTGTCAAAGATTATTTTGAAAAGTTTAGAGCCTTCTAATACTCTTAATACCTCTCCTCCTTCATAATCAATCTTTGGGAGAATTCTGCCTAATGTTAAAGTAACTTCTTCATTCTTTTTTAAAGAGAAGGAGGCCATTTTTGTTATCGACCTTATTTCAGCCTTTCTCAATAGCGAATAAACATCTGTTTCCTGTTTTTTTGCGGGTGTTACATTGTATCTTCTTATAGCGCTTATAACAGAGTCTATAGAGGCTTTTATTTTATAATTATTTATTATGTAATTTGCTAGTGCTCTTATGTTTAATATTCCTCTTGAAATGTCCTTTTTTATTGCTATGTCTGTGTCAATAACCTTCCACACAAATTCCCTTATGTTGTTTATCTTTTTGCCTCCCATATATAATATAGAAATGTGTCATTTTTTATAAATTTATTGGAAATTAGGTACAGAGATTTATTATTTGACATAATTTCCAATATACCAAAAAAGTTGAAAAAATGAGAATTTTTCAACTTTTTTCAGTATAACTAATTTTTGTCAAATTTTCTATTTTTTTGAAAAATATGTCAAAGGCTTTTTAAAACTTTGAGCAAAAAGGGGTTGTGATGGTGGAAATTTTTCCGTTTAGAGGTTTGACTTATAATAAAGAAAAGATTAAAAATTTCTCTACTGTTATCACTCCTCCAAATGACGTAATATCAGAAAAGAAAAAGGAAGAATTTAAGGCTAAATCTCCTTATAATTTTGTAAATCTAATTTTACCGAATAAAAGCAAGGATAAATACCAAAATGCTGCTAAATTATTTAAGAAATGGAAAGAGGAAAATGTTTTTGTAAAGGATAATGAAGAAACAATATACGTTTACACACAAGATTATTCCACAAATGGAAAAAAATTTAGAAGACTTGGCTTTTTAAGTTTAATAAAGCTTGAAGATTGGGGGAAGGATGTTTTGCCTCATGAAAAGGTTTTTGAAGAAGATCTGAAAGACAGAATAGCTTTAATAACAGCAACAAAAGCAGATTTTGGTGTTCCTTTTATACTTTATGATGACAGAGAAAAAATAATTGATGCAATTATTGAAAAAGAAATTGATGGAAAAGAACCATATATTGATTTTTTGGATGAAGAAGGAATTGAACATAGATTGTGGAAGATTTCTAACAAAGAGTTTATTGATAAAATAAGGAATGAAATGGAGAAATACCAATGTATTATGGCAGATGGTCATCATAGATACACCTCTGAAGTTAGAGTGAAAGATATACTGAATATTGAAGGTGCAAAATATGGATTAATGTGTTTTGTTAATTCTTTTAATGAAGGAATTATGATTGTACCTACTAACAGGGTTGTTTTTGGCCTTAATGTAGATATGGATGCTTTTTTAGGGAGGTTAAGAGAATATTTTGAGGTTGAAGAGGTTGAAGATATACATAAATTAGCGGAGATGGTATCAGGTACAAAAATTATGATTGACAAAACAATCAATCTTAAAAATCATGTTTTTGGAGTTTATAGCAAACTAAATAAGATGGGATATTTTCTTAAATTGAAGGATAATAATGTCCTAGACAATATTTTGTCTAATGACACAGATATTTACAAAAAATTAGATATTAATATACTGCATAAAATAATAATTGAAAAAATCTTAGGCATAACTGAAGAACAGCAGAGAAACAGGGAACATATTGGTTTTGTAACTTGGAATGAGGAAACAATAAAAAGATTGGAAAATGAGGATGTGCAATTTGCATTTTTCCTTAACCCCCCCTTAATGAGAGAGGTCTTCTTAATTGCGAGAGCAGGTGAAACAACACCTCAAAAATCGACACATTTTTATCCCAAGGTGTTTTCCGGCCTAGTGGTATACAAAATGGAGGAATCATAAGATGGCAGGCAAATTATTTATTCCAGGACCTACTGAAGTCAGGAAGGAAATATTAAAGGAACTTAGTCATCCTCAGATAGGGCATAGAACGCAGGAGTTTAAAGACTTATTTGCTAGTTTAAAGCCTGGTTTGAAGAAATTGTTTTTTACTGAGAATGATGTTTTGATTAGTACTTCCAGCGGATCTGGTTTTTGGGAGGCATCTATAAGAAGTTGCGTAAATAAAAAGGTTTTGCATGCCTGTAATGGCTCATTTTCAAAGAAATGGTCTAAGCTTTCAGAGAATTGCGGCAGGGAAGTTAAGAGAATAGAATATGATTGGGGGAAGGCTGTTAAAGCTTCGGATATTGATAAAGAGCTTTCTTCAGGAGAGTATGAGGCTTTTTGCATGGTTCATAATGAAACTTCTACTGGTGTAATGTCTGATTTAGTTTCAATAGCCAGAGTTATGAAGAAGCATCCTGATGTTTTGTGGTTTGTTGATGCAGTTTCTTCTCTTGCAGGGATTAAGATAGAGGTTGATAAATTGGGAATAGATATTTGCTTAGCTTCTTCACAGAAGGCTTTGGCCCTTCCTCCTGGTATAGCTGTTGCTTCTGTTAGTCCTGAGGCTTATAAGAAAGCTGAGGGTGTTTCTGGAAGAGGGTATTATTTTGATATTTTAGAGCTGAAGAAAAGTTATGATAAAGACCAAACACCTTATACGCCTTCAATACCTCATTTATATGCTTTGAAGAAACAGCTTGAAAGGATTGAAGCAGAAGGGTTGGAGAATAGGTTTAAGAGACATAAAGAAATGGCTGAATATACAAGAAAGTGGGCTTTAGATAGTGGTTTTGAGATGTTTTCTGAAGAGGGTTATCACTCAGATACTGTTTCATGTATGGTTAATCTTAGGAAGCTTGATTTTAAGGCTATAAAGAAGGATATGGCAACAAAGGGTTATAGTATTGATTCGGGTTATAGAAAGTTGAATGAAAAGTTAGATGCAGAAGGAAAGCCAAATACTTTTAGGATTGCACATATGGGGGATTTGAATTTAGATGAGATAAAGCAACTTACTGCTGAATTAGAAAAATATTTTTAGGTGATAATGATGAAGGTTTTAATTCCTGATAAGGTTAATGAAAAAGCAACTGAGATTTTAGAAGATAATGGATTTGAGGTAGAGAACAAACCGGGAATTACAGTTGAAGAGTTAGTTGGTATTTGTATTGATGCTGATGCGATGATTGTTAGAAGCGGCATTAAAATAACTAAAAAGGTAATTGATGCTGCTAAGAATTTGAAAATTGTTGTTAGGGCTGGTGTTGGTTATGACAATATTGATGCTTCTTATGCTGCTTCAAAAGGCATTGTTATAGAGAACACTCCTTTTGGGAATACGAATGCAGCTGCAGAGCATACTTTGACTTTGTTGATGATGTTAAGTAAACATATTTTGCATTCTACTATTGAGTTGAAAGGTGGTGTTTGGAACAGGAAGAAGTATAAAGCTACTGAGTTGAAAGGTAAGACATTAGGTATTATTGGTCTAGGTAATGTTGGTAGGAAAGTAGCTAAAGTTGCTATTTGTTTAGAGATGGATGTTATTTGTTTTGATCCTTTTATTGATGAAGCATCAATGAAAGAGATAGGAGTTAAAAAGGTGGAGTTTGAGGATTTGTTGAAAAGATCTGGTTATATAACTGTTCATGTCCCATTAACAGATAAAACAAAGGATATGATTTCAGATAAAGAGTTTTCGATGATGAAGGATGGTGTTAGGATATTGAATGTTGCGAGAGGAGGAGTAATAGATGAGGGAGCTCTTGAGAAGGCAATTCTTTCAGGAAAGGTTGCAGCAGCTGCTTTGGATGTTTATGGCTCTGAGCCTCCTGTATGCCAGTCTTTGATTGCCCACGATAAGGTTATATGCACTCCGCATTTAGGGGCATCTACTGTTGAAGCACAGGTGAATGTTGCAATAGATGCTGCCCATCAGATTGTTAAGGCTTTGAAAGAAGGGAAGATAGAGAATTGTGTTAATGGAGTTGAGGGGATTAAGGGGTAAAAAACGCGCCCCCGAAGATTCGAACTCCGGACCTACAGCTTAGGAGGCTTTAGCGGAATATTATACTTCTGTCGCTCTATCCAAGCTGAGCTAGGGGCGCATATCATAAATAAGAATAAATAATTATATTTAAGTTTATCCAATTGCAGCAATTGTGTCTGCTATTATTTCTGGGATTGGTTTTTCTGTTTCTATATCTACCAATATTCCTTTTTCTTTGTAGAAATCAATTAAAGGAGAGGTTTGTTGTTGGTAGACTTCCAAGCGTTTTTTAATTGCCTCTGGCTTATCATCATCCCTTTGAAATAGCTCTCCTCCGCATTTGTCACATTTTCCTTCTGCTTTTGGAGGGATGTTCTTTAGATGGTAAATTGCATTGCAGCTTTTGCATGTCCTTCTTCCAGATAGCCTTTGGATTATTGTTTCGTTCAATGCTTTGAAGTTTAATACCTTGTCAATTTTGACTTCCCTCTCTAAAGCTTCTGCCTGAGGGATTGTTCTTGGGAAGCCGTCAAGAATAAAGCCATTTTTGCAGTCATCTTTTGATATTCTTTCTTTTAATAGGTTAATTACTAAATCGTCAGGAACTAATCTGCCTGCATCCATGTATTCCTTTGCCTTTTTTCCTAATTCACTTCCTTCTTTAACAGCTGCTCTTAATAAATCTCCTGTTGAGATTTGAGGTATTGATTTTTCTTTTACAATTTCTTTTGCTATTGTTCCTTTACCAACTCCTGGCGGCCCTAAAAAGATAAGATTCATTGTATCACCTTATAATTAAAAGGGACTAGTAGGCATTTATAAATATTACTGAATTTAGAAAGTTTAATATACTCTAAATTCTTTTATAAATCAAAAAAGAGGTGTTTTGATGGCAAGGAAGAAATTAACGATTAAGAGGAAAGGGTATACAAGAAAGGCTTTTACTGCAAAAAGAGGCAAAAAAAGGTATAGGGTGAGAAGTGCAACAGTTAAGCCCGGAGTATATAAGATAAGGGATTTAGGTGCACCTGGTAGAGGGAAAAAATATATTCCCAGATTGAAGAAAGGCACTTTAAAAGAGCAGGGTTATTCTTTATCAAAATCAACAGCAGCCAGAAGAAGTGCTTTAGTTAAAGATGTAAGGAAAAGGGGTTATGGTAGTACAAGAGGTTCTTTATGGGCTTTGGTGCAGTTATTCAAAAGAACCAAGCCCAGCTATAGTAGCAAAGCAAAAACTGATTTTAACTGGCTGGTAAAAAAATACGGAAATAAATAAGCCTCCGATGGGAGTTGCACCCATGACCTGCAGATGTCCTTTGTTTAATACAAGTCTGCCGCAATAGCTACTATGCTACGGAGGCATGTTCAAAAAGAAACAGCAGATATTTAAAAAGATTATGCTTCTATGCCATATAATTTTGGAGTAAATGGCTCTGGTGTTGGTATAAAGACACGCATATCAAGATAGCGTTTTACAACTCCTGTTAGCCTGTAGATTTCTCTCCATAGATGTTTTTCGTGTTTTTCTAATTCCTGCGACATTATTCTTTTTTCATACATATCTTGCCAGTGTTTTAAGAACCAGTGATTCTTCCATTTGTTATTATAATCTGTTTGGACTGCTCCATTAAAGAAAATCTCTAATTCTCCCCATTGAACTTGAATTTTCTTTCCCTGGTGCATTATTTCCCTGTTTTGTATATAGACTCCATGAAAATCAATGTTTAATCTGTATTTTATATAACCAGAATATTTCCCTTCTGGTTGTTTAAAAACACGCCAGTAAATCCACATCTCTTTTCCTCCAGAGTGAAGTCCTTTCTGGCAGAATTTTTCCAGATAAAGATCCTCTATATACCTATGCTGTTTGCTTGGGTCACCTGGTGCAGGCCCTTCCTTGCCGAACCATTTTTCTTCAAGAAGATATTCATGCATCATTACATACAGATTTTTAAGATTAAAGACATCTTTGAATTTTACCTTTGTTTCAGGGATTTTAATTTCATTCATAAATCAGATTATTGTGAAGTGTTTATATAAATTTTTTGGTTTTGTATTCCTTGTTGATTTTATGAAAAGGTTTTTATAAAAGAGGAATATACCACTTATAAAATGTTAGTGGGGATTGTTGGCAAAACAAATACCGGGAAAAGCACCTTTTTTAAAGCTTCTACTCTTGCTGAGGTAGAGATTGAAAACAGACCGTTTGTTACAATCAAACCAAATTCAGGGGTGAGTTTTGTTAAAATAGAATGTGCAGATAAAGAGTTTAATGTTAAATGCCAACCTAAGCATGGTTATTGCCTGGATGGTTGCAGATTTGTGCCTGTTCAGCTTATGGATGTTGCTGGTTTAGTTCCGGGAGCACATGAGGGGAAAGGCCTGGGCAATCAATTTTTGGATGATCTAAGGCAGGCAGATGTATTAATCCACATAATCGATGTTTCGGGCTCTACAAACGAAGAGGGTGAATCTGTTGAACCTGGGAGTTATGATCCTGCAAATGATGTTAGGTTTTTAGAAGTTGAATTAGATATGTGGTATTTACGGTTAGTGAAGAAAGGTTGGGAGCCGTTTTCTAAGAAAGCTATCCAGGAGAGACAGGAGTTGAATAAGGCATTAGCTTCACATTTAATTGGCTTGGGTGTTAATGAAAAAATGGTTGAAGAGCTGGTGAAGAGATTAGAATTACCAGAGGATTTAGGTCAATGGGATGAAAATGTGTTAGAGAAATTAGCAACAGAATTGAGGAAGATAACTAAGCCAATGATAATTGCCTGCAATAAAGTAGATGTTCCTGGAGCTGCTGAGAATTTTTCAAGATTAGAGAATGAATTTCCTGATCATATGTTAGTTGCTTGCTCTGCTGAGAGTGAATTAGCGTTAAGAGAGGCTGCAAAGCACGAGTTAATAGATTATATAGCTGGGGAGGGGGATTTTAAGATTAAGTATGAGAGTAAATTAAATGAAAAGCAGAAAAAGGGATTAGAATTTGTTAAGGAGAATGTTTTAAAGAAATTTGGAAGTACAGGCGTACAACAGGTATTGGATGATGCTGTTTTTAAATTATTGAAGTATATAGCGGTTTATCCTGTTGCTAATTCTCATCTGAAGGATAAGGATGGAAATGTTTTGCCGGATTGTTTTTTAGTTCCTGATGGAATAACTTCTTTAGAGTTTGCTTATAAGGTACATACAGATATTGGTAATAATTTTGTTAAGGCTGTTGATTTAAAAACAAAACAAATAATAGGTAAAGAACACCAATTGAAAAATGGGGATGTTGTAGAGATTATGACGAGTAAGTAAATTATTTTGCTCTAACTTTACACAAAATCAGAGATTTTGCTAAAGTAGAAAAATCCAAAACTAAAGTTTTGTATTTTTTACTTTGTCTGTGAATTTCTTAAAACTCTCAACTAAATCAATCATGTATTTTCCTTCTTCTAATTTGAAGATTAACGGCTCTCCTTTGAATAGGTGCACTAAATCCAGTTCGTATTTTCCTGGTTTAAGAACCCTAATTGCTTCTAAATCAAGAACAACTGGCTCATTTTTATCAATTTCAGAGCCTACTAACTCGAATACGTCTTGTTCTATTTGCTCTTTTTCTTTTGGGCTTAATTTAACCTCTTCTGCTATTTTTTGTGCTTGCTCTAATTTTTCCTTTTTGATATAGAAGAATAGCTTGCCGCCACATTTACAGCCTTTGATTATCTCAGTAGCTCCGTCATCATAGAATGTGTTGCATCTTACGCACTGGTGGGGCATTTTAGGTTTTCTTTTTCTTTCTTATATCTTTTGTGAATAATTCTATTTTATTAGGATCTTTTTTGATTTGTTTTATAATAGTGGCGGGACCTACTATTGTAAAGCCCTGCCTATCCCCTAACAACATACTAATCATACCGCTTTTCATGCCTTTGAAAAAACCCTGTCCCTTTTTCTGCGGGTTAATCACTGCTAACTCTATACCTTTGAATTTATTATCTACTTCTTCCATTGTTATTTCTATCAGGTCTGTTTCTTCCTCTTTTTTTAATCTGCCTTCTAATAGTACTATTTTGTTTTGCTTTGCTATATCCAAAAGTTTATTGACTCTTCTTGCGGGTCCTAGCTCTTCTATTTCTGAATATGGAACAAATTGTAATACTAATCCCATTTTACACCTCTTTTTCCTTGAAAAAGACTCAGGAAAAATCTCTGATTTTTCCGCTGTCTTTTTTATCCTACTAAAGCAAATAAACCTTCGTAAAATTTGTCTATATTATTTCCGTATTTTGCTGAAATACCAATAACGTTATATTGAGGGAAGGCTGCCTGAACCTTTTTTATTTTTGCCTTTTTGAGGTCTATTTTGTTGGCTATTATTAAGACAGGAATATCTCTTGCCTGTAGATTGCCTATGATTGTTATATTGACCTGTGAATAAGGATCTTTTGTAGCATCTAAAACTATGACTACGGTATCCATGTCATCGAGCCATTTTATTGCATCTATGACACCTTTTGTTGCTTCTTTTGCTCTTGATTTGGCTTCTTTTTCTTTTAAGCCGGCTTTTATAAAATCTTCATAATCAATTTTTGTTGCTATTCCTGGCGTGTCTACTAAATTAAAGCTCAGTTCTTTTCCATCCTTGCTTTTTATGTTAATCTGCTCTTTTATCTGGATTTCTCTTGTTTCATGCGCAACATTAGAAACAGAACCCATATCTTCTCCTAACCAATCCTGGCAGATTTTATTGGCTAAGGTCGTTTTTCCGCCATTTGGAGGACCATATAGGCCAAGCTTGATTTGCTTTTTCTTTTTGAAGATATTCCTAAGAACTTTGTTTATGAATTTTTTGATTAAATTTACTACCATTTATCTTCCTCTTTTTCAGCTGTGGTGAGGATTGTGAAATAGTTACTTTATATATTTTGCGTTTTTTAACTTTGCAATAGAAACGTTTTGAGAATTTCTTAAATTCTCAAACCTTTATGCTTCTCGCTTACACTCAACGGAAAACAAAGTTTTCCTATCTCAAGTAAAACTTGAGAAAATCATAAAGTTTAAATAATTCATTCCCTGGTTATTTTTTATGAATGAAGTAGTAAAAAAGGATATATTGGAGGTATTATCTGATGTTGCAGAGATTTTAAGGGTGGAGGAGGAGAAAGATGTGACTGAGCTAAGGGAGCTTAGTAATCATACAATTCATAATGCTTCTATTTTCCAGGATGAGGATAGCGTTAGTATTGCTATACTGATTTATTCTTTAAGCAAGGTTATCGAAAGAAGAGAGGGGAAGATGAATTACAAGGTTCTTTTGAGATTAATTGATGATGCCAAGAAGAGTTTAGAAAAGGAGAATGTTGATGAGTACAGGAAGGTGATAAGGAAGCTATTTGATTTTATTTCTACAATAGATACTAAGCTAAAGCTTTATATTGAAGAGGTAATAAATCAGGCTGAGATTAAGAAAGGCGGTAAGTTATATGCACATGGAATTTCATTAGGGAGGGCTTCTGAAATTTTAGGAATTTCCCAATGGGAATTGATGTTTTATATAGGCAAAACCAGCTTGACTGATGTAAAGGGTGGTGTAGGGGTTAAGGAAAGGCTTAATTATGCAAGGGGTTTGTTTAAATGAAGGTAATTGTCTTTGATACTGGGCCTATTATTAGTTTGACTATAAACAATCTTTTAGGGTTGTTGACTAATCTGAAGGAGAAGTATAGAGGAGGTTTCTATATTACTGCTGCTATCAGGAGGGAGCTGATTGAGAGGCCTTTAGCAACTAAGAAGTTTAAGTTTGAGGCTTTGCAGGTTCTTAGATGTATTAATTCCGATATTTTAGAGGTTTTTGATAGTCCTGAGTTAAAGGGTAAGACGCTTCATTTGCTCGATTTAGCAAACAGATGCTTTTTTGTTAAGGATAAGCCTATTCAGATATCTCATTTTGCTGAGATTACTGGTATAGCTGCTTCTATATTGAATAATGCAGAGGCTTTTGTTGTTGATGAAAGGAATACAAGGCTGCTGATAGAGGATCCTAAAAGGTTACAGGATATTCTGAGTAAGAGACTGCATACAAAGATTTCTTTGGATAAGAATAGTTTAAGGGAGTTCAGGGAAATGAGTAAGGGTGTGAAACTGATAAGGTCTGTTGAGTTAGTGAGTATTGCATATGAGTTGGGATTATTGGATAAATACCTGGTTAATATCCCTGATCCTAAAAGAACTTTATTAGAAGCTGTTTTGTGGGGGGTTAAGCTTAATGGCTGCAGTGTTTCTGAGAAGGAGATAGAGGAGATTGTTAAGATGGAGATTAAACAAAAACCTTAAATAGATTTTCAGATTATCTTTTTCTGTGATAAAAGGACAGGTAATTTCTGGGGAGTATGGAAAGATACTTATAAGACAGAAGGCTAATGAGAAGATAGAGTTGGGGGAATTGTTGGTTGGAGATACAAAAGATGCTAAGATTCTTCTTCAGGCTGTGAATTTATTGTATGGGAGCCAGATTTCACAGCAGAATTTAGAGTTGATTTCTGGGATGAGTTTGGAGGATAATGAGGAGATTGATTTTATGGACGCTGAATTGAGGAATTACAATTTAGCTGTTTTGAAGAATTTGATTACTATTTCCGGAGATAAAGCAAGTGTTTGTAAAAGACTGCCTGCCTTTTTTTCTTCTGTTCGTGAAATTACAAAAGATGATTTGAAATTTTTAACACAGCCAAGGGATTCTTTGTTTATTGGTAATTTGAGAAGCGGAAGCAAGGTTTTAGAGCTGCCTATTTATTTAGATGGCAGAGATGTTTTTTCACACCATGTTTTAGTGCCTGCAACTACTGGCAGGGGCAAGTCTAATATGACATCTGTTATATTGTGGGATAGTCTGGATAAGGATTATTGCGGTATTTTGGTTTTGGATCCTCACGATGAATATTATGGGAGGAATAAGTTAGGATTAAAGGACCATCCTTCTAGGGAGAAGATTGTTTATTATACGCCAAGTGATGTTCCTGCTGGCTGTAAAACTTTGAAGATTAATTTAAGTTTGATAAAGCCACAGCATTTTAATGGCGTTGTTGATTGGAGTGATCCTCAGATGCAGGCTTTGAATCAATATTATAGGGAATATGGAAATAAGTGGATTGAGGCAATTGTTTTGGATAAACCTTTGGGGGTGGATTTTTTTGAACAAACAATAGCGGTTGTTAAAAGAAGGATAATGTCTTTGTTAGATTTGGAGTTTAGCAATAACCAGTTATTTGGCAATGGTGTTTTTGATTTACAAGCTGGTGAGTCAACTATTAGTGATATTTGTAAAGAGTTAGAGGAAAGCAAGGCTGTTATTGTTGATACTTCTGATTTCTCTGGAAGTGTTGAGATTTTAATTGGAAGCTTAGTTGTAACAGAGGTTTTTAATAGGTATAGGAGGTATAAGATGAAAGGCTTGTTGAAGGATAAGCCTGTTGTTTCTGTTGTTTTAGAGGAAGCACCTAGGGTTTTAGGTAAAGAGGCTTTGGAGAAAGGGCCAAATATCTTTTCAACTATTGCCAGGGAGGGAAGGAAGTTTAAGGTTGGGTTGTTTGCTATAACACAATTGCCTTCTTTAATACCAAGAGAGATACTGGCTAATATGAATACTAAGATAATTCTAGGTATCGAGATGAAGCCTGAAAGAGAGGCAATAATCCAATCGGCTGCTCAGGACTTATCTGATGATGACAGGAATATTGCCAGCCTGGATAAAGGTGAGGCTATAATAAGTTCGAATTTTGCCAAGTTCGCTACTCCTGTTAAGATTCCTTTGTTTGAGGAGTTTGTTAAAGGTAATAAGAAAGATGATGTTAGGAAGGATTTTTCCGGAATAAGTTTGAGTTGATTTATATAAATTTTGTAAATTTTAACTGATTCTTAATTTCTATATGCAATATATGGTCTATATAGCGTAATAATAAGAACTTTCTTTACCATATTATATTTGAGGTGATAGAGTTGGAATTTTCACCTAGAGACGAGGATTTGGTTGAGATTATTGAGGCTGCTGCAGAGATTGCAGAAGATATTAATAAAGGCCAGCTTAAAGCAAAAGATAAAAAAGAAATGAGACTTTATATTGATGTATTAGTTAATAGGTATTTGGGTATTTGCCGGGATAGAAACAATACTTTGCCAAGAAGGTCGCTCTTTTCAGAAGCTGTGAATTGGTATGTAAGTGAGAATTACAAAGGCAAACAAAAAATGTCAAAAATAATAAAAAGCTTGATTAGCAATTTGGTGCTTCAGTCATATGACAATAAAAGGAAAGAATATACATTTCCTAGTATGGTAGTATAAGGCGGCAAGGCAATATTTAAATAGTTTTACCTATTCCTTTTTTTTGATGAAATTTGCGCATTTGGCTGACTGCCATATCGGGGGATGGAGGGAGCCTAAGCTCAGGAATGTTGGAGCAATGGCTTTTGAGAAGGCTATAGACCTGAGTATTGAGAAGAATGTTGATTTTATTTTAATTGCAGGGGATTTGTTTAATACCTCTCTGCCTTCTGTTGATGGCTTGAAATTAGCTGTTAAGAAATTGAAGGAATTGAAAGACAGAGGAATTCCTGTTTATTTAATTGCAGGTTCACATGATTTTTCTCCATCCGGAAAGACAATGCTGGATGTTTTGGAAAATGCCGGGTTGTTTGTTAATGTTGCAAAGGGAGAGGAAGTTGATGACAAGTTGAGATTGAATTTTACTGTTGATTCAAAGACCGGAGCTAAGATTACCGGTTTATTAGGAAAGAGAGGAGGGTTAGAGAAGGGTTATTATGAATCTTTGTTGAAGGAGGAGCTGGAGAAAGAAGAAGGGTATAAGATATTTTTATTCCATTCTTTGCTTTCCGAGTTGAAACCAAAAGAGCTTGAGAAAGCTGAATCACAGCCATTATCTTTATTGCCCAAAAATTTTAATTATTATGCTGGCGGGCATCCGCATATTGTTAAGGATGCCGAGATAGAAGGCTATGGCAGGATAGTTTATCCTGGTCCTTTGTTTCCTAATAATTTTAGAGAGTTAGAAGAGTTAGGGAATGGAGGTTTTTACATTGTTGAGGATGATAAGGTTAGTTTTGAGCCTGTTATGATTTATAATACTTTCAATATTAAGGTTGAGGCTGAGCATAAAACTCCTGAGCAGGTTAAGGACGAAATTATGGAAAAGATTAAAGGGAAGGAGTTTAATGATACAATTGTTACGATAAGGGTTTCTGGAGTTTTGGAAAGTGGAAAGCCATCTGATATTGACTTTAAGGAGATTTTCGAGAGATTATACGAGAAATCTGCTTATTTTGTTATGAAGAATACAAATGCTTTAGTTGCTAAAGAGTTTAAGGAGATTAAGATAGATGCGCATAATATTGAGGATGTTGAAGAGAAGATAATCAAAGAGAATATCGGGCAGATTAAGGTTGAGCTGGATGAATTTACGGTTACAAAAGAGCTTATGAGAATTTTGTCTATTTCTAGAGATGAGGGTGAAAAAGTATCGGATTTTGAGAAAAGGGTTAAGGAGGAGACGGAGAAGGTTTTGGGGTTGGACCGAAATAATGGATTTGCTTGAGTATTAATAAAAATCAGAAGTTCTATTTTTCTTTTAAAGTTATACTGCCTATATCAATATACACTATATCTCCTTTTTTATGTTTCGAATAAGCATTAATCTGGATATTTTTTTTAAATATCGGTCCGCTTATGACTAATGTGTGGTATTCACCCTCTTCTCCACATATGTCCATCCCAGTTTTAGCATTTATTGAGCGAAGTTGTTCTAATGCACTCTCGTTAATTTCCAACCCCAATAATTGGTCATTATTAAACCACGGCTCTTTTATACACGAAAAGATTGCCTTAAATTTATATAAAAAAAGACGATTTAGTAGTTCATTTTTATCATGTCCCCACAATGGTGTTAAGACACTAACTTTAGAATATTTGCTGCACTCCCTAATCCAGTTAGGGTGACCACCAACTTCTGATATGTCTCCTGTAATTAATGCATCTATCTTGTATTTTTCTTTTAAAGAATTAATAGCTCCCTCGTAACTTTCTTTGAATGGTTCATTAATGATTATTTTATGATGGGTGATACCTAAAGCGTTTGCTTGATATTTTATAAATTTAAGCGGATGGGCTAGGAATTCTGGTTTGGATGGAATAAATGTAACTAAGTTAACTATGTCATATCCCAACAATTTTGCTTCATAAAAAGCTAGCGAAGAATCTTTTCCGCCAGTCCATAAGACAGTTGCTTTTTTTTGAAATTTCATTCATGATTAATTCTTTCCTACAAGGGGTAATACCAAACTTTAATTCATCATTTTGTTCATATTTATCTTACTAACCTTTTTAATATTTCATTAACTTCTTTAGGACCAGCTTTTCCTTTTGTTTTACGCATAACCAGACCAACAACATAATGCAATGCTTTTTCATTACCTTTTTTATAATCTTCTACTGCTTTAGTGCCTTCTTTTATTGCTTCTTTGCAGATTTTTTCAAGTTCTGCAATATCAGAAATCGTTTCTAAGCCTTCTTTCTTTACATATTTATTAACATCAAATGGTTTTTCTATTAACTTTTCTATTATTCTTTGGGCTGTGGTTTCTGTGATTTTATTTTCTTCAATTAATTTTAATAAATCAATCATATGAGAATCTTTAATTTCTGTTTGATTTAATCTCTTTTTGTGGTAATTTAAGACTCTGGTAAGTTCTCTTCTAATCCATTTTGCTGCTAATTCCGGATTTACAGCAGTTGAGACAGCTTCGAACATCTCTGCCAATTGCTTATCTTTTGAAATTACTTTTGCCATCTCTTCTTTAATTCCATGTTTTTCTGTAAGTTTCTTTAGTTTTTCATGGGCTAGTTCCGGCATATGTTTTTTTATTTCATCAATCCATTCTTTTTTTATTTCTATCTTTACTAAATCTGGGTCTACAATATAGCCATAGTCTGCTTCTGTTTCTTTTGTTCTTAATGAAAATGTAATTCCTTTATCTGAATCCCATGCTCTGGTCTCTTGTTTTAGTTTTTTTCCTTCTTCAATTTCTTTTTTTTGTCTTATAACTTCATATTTTAGGGCTCTTTCAATTTCTTTAAAGCCTGTAATGTTTTTTACCTCTGACCTTATATAGCCGGATTCTTTTATTGAAACGTTTGTGTCTGCTTTTATTATACAGTTATTAACATCGAATATTTCAAGATATTCGAGGATTGTGATTAATTGTTTCATAAAGTCACGGGCCTCTTCTGGAGAGGTTAAATCTGGTTTTGTGACAACTTCTACTAATGGGTCACCGCTTCTGTTATAGTCCACAAGGACATATGCTGATTTTCCCATCCCAGATGGGTGAACTAAAGCTGCAGGGTCTTCTTCCATGTGTATTCTTACAAGGCCGATTTCTTTTTGGTTTTCTAGTTTTATTTTTCCTTCTGTTGCTAGTGGGATTTCATATTGGGAAATTTGATAATTTTTTGACATGTCTGGGTAAAAGTAAGATTTTCTTGAAAATATTAGTTCTGGAGCAATTTTTGAGTTTGTTGCTAAAGCTAACTTTATTGCATACTCAACTGCTTTTTTATTTAAGACAGGCTTTGAGCCAGGATGACCTAGGCAGACAGGGCAGGTTCTTGTATTTGGTATATCTGAACCTGTTCTTGCACAGCTGCAGAATAGTTTTGAATCTGTTTTTAGCTCTGTATGAATTTCAAGTCCAATGACTATGTCTGATGTGAATTTCATTTCTTCCTTACCTTATTTATTATTGTGTAACCAACTGAGATTATAAAATATAGAGGGATAACAATTACTGCTAATAAGAAAAATATTACATCTTCAAAATTAAAGATGGCATAGATTGCATTGTGGAGAATAACCGCCACAAACCACGCGATAATTATTATCAAAACCTTTTTCCAACTTAATAAAAGATATTTTTCTGGGTTCATTTTCTTATTTCCAATTTGCTTCCTGCCTGTATTAATTTTTCTTCCTGCAGATGATCTGCTATTAACATTAAACCAATCGGCATTTTGTCTTTGTTAAAGCCAACTGGGATAGATATATGTGGTAAGCCAGCTAAATTAGGGCCTACAGTTAAAATATCTGCCATATAACTTTGTAATGGAGTTAATTTTTCTATTTCCTTGAATTTTGGAGCAACAAAGGGCATTGTTGGGCTTAATAATAAATCAAACTTTTTGAAGGCTTTTTTATATTCCTCAATTATCTTTGTTCTTACTTTTGCTGCTTTAATATAATAAGCATCCCTGTAGCCTGCCATTCTTGCGAAGGTTCCTATAATTATTCTTCTTTTGCTTTCATCATTAAAATAATCGCTTCTTACCTTTGAGAAGTATTCATTGAAGTTACCTTTTATTGCTTCTGATGCTCCATACCTCATGCCACAGTATTTTGCTAAATTAGTTGAGGCTTCGCACATTGCTAATAAATAATAAGCTGCAATTCCATATTTTTCTGTTAATGGTAAAGAGATATTTTCTATTTTAGTACCTTGTTTTTCTAATTGTTTGATGCTATCTTCAACTTTGTTTTTTACTTCTTCATCGATTCCTTCTCCAAATGCTTCTTTTATTACTCCTACTTTCATTCCTTTTATGTCTTTTTTTAGGAAGTTTGTGTATTTTGGTACTTCTTTGTTTATGGTTGTGCTCTCTTTTTCGTCAAATCCTGATATTATCTCCAGCATTAGAGCAGCCTCTTCAACAGTTTTTGCTATCGGGCCTATTTTGTCTAAACTGTTTGCATAGTCCATTAATCCGTATCTTGAAACCCTTCCGTAAGTAGGGCATAATCCCACAACACCGCAGAATGAAGCTGGGCAAACTATTGAGCCGCCTGTGCTTTCGCCTAATGCACTATGTTTGAAAGGGGCTTTTTGTGTAAAACCAGCTGCTCCTCCTGAAGATCCTCCGCATGCTCTTTGTTTGTCAAATGGGTTTAGAGGAATTTTCATGTCCTTTCCTACATTTGTACTGAAAGAGCCAAAACCAAATGCATCCTGAGCTGTTTTCCCTATTATTACTGCACCTTGTTTTTTTATTTTTTGAATAACAGTTGCGTCAAATACTGGTTTGTAGTCTTGTAGAATTTTAGAACCTGCTCTTGATTCCATGTCTTTAACACAGATGCAATCCTTTACAGAAACTGCTACATTGTTTAATTTTCCATCCCCTTCTTTTTTCGGATTTTCCTCTATTGTATTGAAGTAATGGTATTCTTTGTTTATTTTTTTTGTTTCACTTATTATTTTTTTTATATCCATTTTTTTACTTTATTGTTATTTTATTTATCACTATATCTTCAATTGGCTTGTCTCTTGCATCTGTTTGGACTTTTCCTATAGCTTTTACAACATCCATTCCTTTTGTTACTTTGCCAAATACAGAGTGATGATTGTCAAGCCATGGTGTTGGCGCTAATGTGATGAAGAATTGCGAGCCTCCGGTGTTAGGGCCGGCGTTTGCCATTGATAATATGCCTTCTGAGTCGTGCTTTAGGTCAGGATGAAATTCGTCTTCTATTGTGTAACCAGGGCCTCCTGTTCCGTCTCCGTTTGGGTCGCCGCCCTGTATCATAAAGCCGTCAATTACGCGATGGAATATTAAGCCATTGTAAAATCCCTTATTTGTTAAATCAATAAAGTTTTGTGTTGTTATTGGTGCTTTTTCTGTGAATAGTTCTATTTCGAATGCTCCTTTGTTTGTTTCGAAAACCGCAGTTCTCATATTATCATCTCCTTTGTTTGTACATCCTACAATTAATGCTGCTATTATTGTAAAAAAGATTATTTTTTTCATTTTTACACTGCCATAGGCCCTCTAAAATAGCCGTCTTTTTTCTCTTTTGCATTAGATAATGCTTTTTCCTGCGATAAGCAAGGTTTAACTTTATCTTCCCTGAGCATGTTTTTTAATTCAACAGGCTGGAATGATGGTTTAGTGTTATTTGTGTTTACTTCATCCAGTTTAGAAAATGCATTCAGAATTTCTTTTAATTGAGGCAGGAATTTTTTTATTTCTGCGTCTGTTAGTTTAAGTCTTGCCAAGTCTGCTATATGCTGTATCAGTTCTTTGTCTATTTTCATTATGGAAAGAATTATTATTGATTGGTTTAAATAATTTACGGCTTGCCTTGATTTATATTTGCTGTCTTCTCTTTAAATTCAGCTGCCTTTTCTAAATTTCCTTTCTTCTGGAAAGTTATCGCTAGGTTATTTAGCGTTCCTTTATTATTGGGGTCTATCAGCAAGGCTTTTTCAAATATCTCTACAGCCTTATTATACTCCTTTTTTATGCCATAAATAGATCCCAGATTATTATATAATTCCACATCAGCAGGTTCAATTTCTATCGCTTTTTTAAATACCTTTGTTGCTTCCTCGTATCCTTTTTCTTTAAATAAAAATAAACCGAGATTTTTATATGCCAAAAGATTTTCCGGATCTGCTTTTATTGCTCTGTTAAAAAAATCTATGCACTCTTTATCTTTTTTCATAGCAAGCAATGTGGCTTTATTTGTTAATGCTTCTGATGATCCCCCATTTAGTTTTATTACTTCATTAATTATATCCTCAGCTTCATCAAATTTTTTATCATTTATCCTAATATGTGTCAAATTTATCAGGTCTTGTACTCCTCTTCCTTCTTTTATTATATCTTTCAGTTCTTTTTCATTATATTGGAATTTTCCTTTAAAAAGCCTGAATAATTCTTCAATAAGTTGTCTATACCTGCCCAGTTCTTTTAAATTTTTCTCGTTACTGTAAAAGATAGCCTCATCTTCTTTGTTTATCCAATCTGAATCATCGGCAAAATTATTTTCTTTTGCCATTTCAAAAATTTCAGTTCCAGGGGTTAGCTGCATAATAAAAGTAAAAATGGATGTGGGTTTTGTTTCTTCAATAATCCTCATCGTTTCTCTGACGGTGTCATCGCTTTCACCAGGGCTACCTACAATAATGAAATAATTAAGATTAAAACCAAATTTTCTTGTTAAAGCAGCTGCTTTTCTTATATGCTCTACTGTGATGCCTTTCTTTAGATTATTTAAAATTTTTTGAGAACCAGACTCTATACCATAACTGATTGAAATGCAGCCTGCTTTTTTCATCCATTCCAGTCTGTTTTCACAGATTAAGTTTACCCTGGATCTACAGTCCCATGTTATCCTTAGATTTCTATCAATAATTTCTTTACATATCTCGATTGTCCTTTTTTTGTCAAATGTAAAGGTATCATCAGATATGACAAAAGAGGATATACCGTATTTTTTGTTGAGTATTTCAAGTTCATCGACTACATTTTTTGCACTTCTAAGCCTTACTTTCTGCCCCCATAAGTGAGGGGTGTCACAAAATATACACTTGCCTGGGCAACCCCTCGAGGTGATTATCCTTTTATATTGGAAATATTTGGCAGGAATTGGCAAGTCATCAAGATTCTCTAATAGTTGCCTTGGACCATTGTTGATAATTTTATCATCTTTTCTATAAATTATTCCAGCTACATTCTCTAGAGATTTGTTATTCTGTAAGTTCTTGATTACTTCTAGAAAAGTCATTTCCCCCTCATTAAGCACAATTGCATCAATGTCCTTGCATCTTTCTAATATTTGCGAATACATTATGGAAGAATGAGGACCACCGAATATAACTTTTATTTTTTTATCGATGCCTTTTACTATTTCGGCTAGTTTATTGCAGGTGTGTCGATTAAATGTATAACAACTAATCCCTACTATATTTGGATTTTTCTCTTTTATTATTCTTCCACAATCATTCCAGTTTTTGTTAGATAGATTAAGAACCTCTACTTCTATACCATTATCTAAAAGAAGGGCCGCAATATAAAAGAGCCCATTTGGGATTATATTTTGTTGGATATTAACTGTCCTTGGATTTGTCTTAAATAATAACAAAACCTTCATACTGGCAGGTATTTCTTTTCTCTTTAAATTATTTACCTAAATTTTTATTCCAAATCTTTTAGAAATAAACACTTAGAAAAAGCTTTGCTTTTTCTTGTGCCACGTAAAGTAGTTTCCGGACCATTATTTTTTCACTTCGTTCAAAACATAAGGTTTTTAAATTAGTCTTTTTGTAATCTTTATAGGTGGTTCAATGAAGTATGATTTACATGTACACACGTATAACTCACCATGTTCTACCTTAAGGCCTGAGACAATTTTAAGGATAGCGAAAAAGGTTAAGTTAGATGGAATAGCTGTTGCAGATCATAATACTATCAAGGGAGGAATAGAGGTTAGCAAGGCTAATAAGAATAAGGATTTTGAGGTTATTCCTAGTATTGAAGTAAGCACAAATAGAGGGCATGTTTTAGGATTATATGTTAATAAGGAAATAAGATCAAGGGATTTTTTTGATGTTGTTGATGAAATTAAAAAGCAAGGGGGCATAGTTATTCTTGCACATCCTTTCAGATTACTTCCACATCTCAGGTCAAAGGTTAAAGGGATTGATGTTAGAAAGTATTTAGATGGTGTTGAGTGTTATAATTCGAGGACCTCTTATTTTAGTAATAGAAGTGCAATTAAATTTGCGGAAAGATTCAATCTTGCTAAGACCGGCGGTTCTGATGCTCATTTTTCATTTGAGATTGGAAGGTGTATTACCTTATTTGACTGCGATATTGTTAAAGCAATTAAACAGAGAAAAACCAGGGTAGAAGGAAGCAATATAACTGGATTGTTTGGATCTATGCTTAGTGGTTTTGTAAAGATTATACCAAGGAGGAGATAATATGTTGTTTTTTATGCTGCAATGCTTTTATTTTATGCTGCCTGCCTATTTTGCAAACATGGCTCCTGTTATTGTTAAGAATTTTTCTAAGAGATTAGCTATTCCTATTGATTTTGGGAAGAATATAGTTGGCAATAATAAGACATACAGGGGTTTGATTTTTGGGATTTTATTTGCTATAGTTATAGCTTATTTCCAGTCTTTGCTTTATTCGTTTGATTTTTTTAGAGATTTGAGTTTTATTGATTATTCATATTGGTTATTATTGGGATTTTTATTTGGTTTTGGAGCTTTGTTTGGCGATTTAGTTGAAAGTTTTATTAAAAGAAGACTGAATATTAAACCAGGGGAAAGATTTGTTCCATGGGATCAGATTGATTTTGTTTTAGGTGCTTTGGTTTTTGTTGGTTTTGTTGTTGTTTTGACCTTAAAGATGGTTCTTATTGTAGTTCTCATTAGTTTTTTTGGGCATATTCTGGTTAATCATCTCGCATATTATTTTAGAATCAGAAAGGAAAAATGGTAGGTATCATTATTTTATTTTTTATTGTATCCATTTGTGTTTTGTTTTTGTTATTCTACCAATTTATTTTTTTAAGAGATCCTAAAAGAGAGGTTCCTTCTGGGGGTAATGTAGTGGCTCCTGCGGATGGGCGGGTAATAAATATTGTTAAGATTGATAAAAAGAAATTGAAGATAGAGAAAGGATTTATGGGGAAGGTTAATATTTTATGTTCTGATGTTATTAAAGAGGGTTATTTAGTTTCTATTTTTATGTCTATTTTTGATGTTCATGTTAACAGAGCTCCTGTTGAAGGAGAGATTATAAGTATAAAACATAATAAAGGTAGGTTCTTTATGGCTTTTGATATTGAAAAGAGTTTTTTAAATGAAAATAACGAGATTATTATTAAAAGCAGGATTGGTAAAATTAAGATAATACAGATAGCTGGTTTTTTGGCAAGAAGGATAGAATGTTTTGTTAAGGAAAAACAGAAGGTTAATAAAGGCGAAAGGGTAGGGAGGATTATAATTGGAAGCCAGGTAAGTTTAATATTGCCTAAAAATGTTAGGTTATTAGTTAAGGTGGGGGATAAGGTTAAGGCTGGCAAAACTGTAATAGCTGAAAATGCTTAGAAGAAGATTTAGGATAGGGAATATTTTTACTTTGATATGGTTAAGGATTCTTTTCTCTTTAATCATATTTTTATTGATATTTTCTGGAAGAAATAAGATTGCTTTATATTTGTTTGTTCTTACAGCTTTTGTTGCTTTTTTAGATGGTTTTTTGGCAAAAAGAATAAAAGCAAGGAGTCAGTTGAGGTCTATACTGGATCCTTTTGCTGATAAAATGCTTATTAATTTGGCGGCTATTGCTTTATTTTTTAATGGGATGTTGCCTTTTTGGGTTATGATTGTTTATTTATTAAAGGATTTATTGGTTATACTTGGTGGTTTGTTTGTTCTTATAAAGAATACCAAGACAATTTTCAGGACTAATGCTATTGATAAGGTAAGTGTTTTTATACAGATTTTTACTTTGTTTGTTATTTTAATGGGGTATTTGGATTATGTTTTAATATGGATATCAATAGGATTCGTTATACTTTCTTTTATTACTACCTTATTTAGATCAGGTATAAGGGTTGTTAGATATAAAACAGATTTAGAGGAGATAAGATTTATGAAATTATTGAAGCTGCCAGATTTGTTTACCTTTTTGAATATGTTTATGGGTTTACTTGCGATATTATTGATAATAGAGGAGGAATATTTCTTTGCTATGGTTGCTTTATTGTTTGCTGTTGCTTTTGATTATTTGGATGGCAGGATAGCAAGATTAATTAAAAGTGAGAGAGAATTTGGAAAACAGCTTGACAGCTTGGCAGATACTATCAGCTTTGGTGTTGCTCCTGCAATTTTTGGTTTTTCTCTTATCCAAACAAATTTTGCTATAATTGTTTTTGCTTTGTTTTTGTTTGCCGGTGTTTTGAGGTTAGCGAGGTATAATATTATGGAATTTAGCGGAGAGTTTGCAGGGATGCCTATTACTGTTAATGGAATAGTGATTCCTTTTATTTATCTAGTCAAGGTTCCTGTTGAGGCTTATCCTTATATTTACCTGTTTTTAGCTATATTGATGGTTAGTCCGCTTAAGGTTAAGAAGATTTTTTAGAAGATTAGGAATAATATTATTGTTATTATAACAAAATGGGTGTTCTTTAATATATCTATTATTGTTTCTTTTTTATTCTTCTTTGTTAATAAAGTTCCTGCTGGTACTCCATAAAGGAAGATTAATGAGGATTCTAATATAAAGAGATTTAGTTTTTTTGATGACAGGTAGAATATGATAGACAGGATGGTATAGATGTAAAGCATTTTATTTTTTGTTTTTGATATATAAATTATAATAAAGGCCAATATTAATAGAGCCAATATATAATTTAATTTAATAAAAATCAATAAAAAAACAAAAATTAATAATAAAATTATTTTTTGTAAAAAAAGGAAATATTTTTTTCCTGGTTTTATCTCTTCTTTTGCGATTATTGCCAAAATAAAACCAATAAATAAACCAAGATAGGCAATTATTGCTGTTAGAGAATAATTTAAAAGATTCATAATGCATCCATTTGTCTGACTCTTCTTTTATGCCTTTCTTCTTTTGAAGCCGGGGTTGTTAAGAATTTATTTACTATTTTTTTATAGTTTTTTGATGATTTTGTTCTTCCGCCTATGCAGAGAATATTGGCGTTATTATGTTCTCTTGCTACTTTAGCAGTATATTCATCATAACATAATGCTGCTCTTATTCCTTTTATTTTATTTGCAGTCATACACATTCCTATCCCAGAGCCACATATTAATATTCCTGTTGAATTGGTTTTTGCTACCTTTTTTGCTACCTTTTTGCCTATCAATGGGTAATCTGTTGATTTTTCTGAGTAAGTACCTAAGTCCTCTACATTATATTTTGGTTTTTTTAGATGTTTTTTTATTTTTTCTTTTAGCTTAAAGCCTGCGTGGTCTGAGCCGATTATTATCTTATTCATTTTCTATCCTAACCACTAGATCCTCCATGTATTCTTCATCTTCTGCAAATATTCTGATTTGGCAGAGATACTGGTCATCTGGAATCTTTTCTTTTAATCTTAATAGGAGTATGTTGGTTTTATATTCGTTTGTTTTTATAGTATCTGCAGTCCTTTTAAATGGCTTTTCCATAATCCTTTTATCACAGGTTAAGTATATTTCAACCCCTTCCTTGGGCTGACAGTCTGCGTCAGGTAGCGTTCCGGGTATCATTGGACAATATAAATCTCCTTTTGTGGGTGTTCCGTCATCGATGTTGCTGATTAGACAGGATTTTTCATCTTTTTCTTCAGAATCGCATTTAGGAAAAAAGAAATAGTCACAATCTGGGTCATTATCTTTTGCATTAGCTTGTGTATTACATGTTCCTGTAGGCTCATCCTCATCTATAAAACATATTCCATCGGCTTTTCCGCATAGGTTTTCTGTTTTGATGAATTCTCTGTTAATCCAGTCTTTTTGCGATGGGTTTAAGATGCTGAGTTTTATTACCTCCACTGTATCCTCTTTTGCTTTTATTGGGTTTCTTGATAAGGTTATTTGGTCAGACGATGTTGGTTTAGGCGGCTCTGGTTCTTGGGATATTTGCTCATCAAATCTTGAGAACATTTTCCCAAGCATTCCTTTTACAAAAACAAGAGCTAAGCTGAGGAAGGTTATTGCTATTATCAGAATAACAATCGAGCTTATAGAAAGCTCCATTGCACCTCTTTTGTTTTTATGCATCTTATTTTAGTCTATTAGGCCTAAACTTTTTAAATCTTTTGTAAGGCCAGGAACAAATGAGTATTTTTTTAGTTCTTCAAGATAGACCCACTTAAAATCAACATTTTCATGGCAGAGCTTTACATCTGTTTTGTCTGCTTCGCATAGATAGACAGCAATTACCCATCTTTTATTGTTTTTTTTGTCTATAACTTCTACTATCTTTCCTGTTTTTATTATTTTAGTGTTTAGGCCTGTTTCTTCTTTTATTTCCCTTAAGCATGAATCTTCTGCTGGCTCAAATTCTTTTATAAAGCCTGAGCAGAAGCTCCATTTGTTAGGGTAGTTTCTGTCATCCGGGGCTTTTTTTAGTATTAAGAACTTATCTTTATTCTTTACAACTCCTGTTACGACGAAGTGGGTTTTCATATTACTATGAGGTATAATCCTACTAATATTAATAGAGCGGATATTATTTTTAAACTAATCGTTTTTTTGGTTATTTCCTCTTTTAATATTTTTGGTATGAAGATTGATATTAGGGCAGCGAGGATTATTACAAATAAGCCTTCTGTTCCCTGTATTAGGGAAACTAATGAGACAGGACCTCTTTGGATTGCCAGGTAAGATAAAGCGACACCTGTCATACCCATTATTTCGCCAGCGTAAATTAAAGCTAACTTCCTCTTATTAATCTGATTTAGGTCTTCTTTTGTCTTTTTTCTTACCTCTCTTGAGAAGATAAACAAAATGGGCAGTATAATCAAAAAGCTGAATTCCCTTATTATTATAACGCTTACAAAATCCACTTCTGCAAGCAATTTGAAAAATAATTTTTGTATGCTGTAGAACACTACAGAAATAAAGATTAATAAAAGGCCGGAGGATACTTTAAAGCGTTCTTCTGTTTTTTTGACAGATATTAACATACTTCCGATTACTATTAAGGGGAATGCCAGGTAATATTTTATTGTTAATACCTCCTTTAAGAAGATTGTAGCCAGAATCAATGTTACTATTGGGGTAGTCCCAAATAGTGTTATTACTTTTGATATTTCCTCTTTGTGAAGTGCTACAAGATAAAGCCAATACCCCGTAAGCCCTGCTATCGAGGTTATAAGGATGTATAAAATCATTTTTGCAGAGGGAATATGAATTTTTCCGAATATAAGAAACACCAAGCTAAATAAGGCTACGGGAGCTGTTATTATTAAATATCCGACTGGGCTTTTTATATATTTAACCCTTGCAAACTTTACAATTATCGCTGCTATAGACCATATTAAAGTAGAGGCAATTGCAAAAACAAACCAATCTAATGCCATTCAGAATGACCCCACTGAATCAATAAATCAATATTTTTTAGGTTTGGTATGTCGCATGCACCAAAACAAGAATTCAGCCAGATTAATACTTTTACTTTTGTTTCTTTTTCTATTTTATCTGCTATTTCTTTTGCCTTTGGCTTTAGTCCATCTGGTAATTGAATGCAGACTGTTTTGGCTTTTTGTTTTCTGATATCTCTTATTGCTTTGGATAGTTCAAGGTTGTACATAATGTATTAGAAAAATAAGATTGGGTTTAAAATACTTTTTGTTTATGCTCGTAATCTAATATTTTGTTTTCTTGCCCTTAATGATATCATATTCTGTGTTTTGAAGGCGATTATAGTTTGTTTTGTATACTCCTGTAGGGCATATTTCCAGTTACTTCTGTTTACATCTTTTTTGCTCATTTTCTCTAAGTATTTGTATGTTGGAAGAGCCTTTATTAAAATATCTCTTTGATAAGGTTTTATTTGCTTATAAAATTCCCAGATTGTTGTTGTTACAGTTGCTATATATTCTTTTTTTTCTCTGAGAAGGTTTATCCTCTCTATAATTATTTCTTTCATATCACCCTCTTCAAGAATCCCGTTGAGGTACATAAAAACTGCATTTTTAACGATATCTTCATCTATCTTTTTAGAATTCATGTATATGTCTCCTACGTTAAGATAGGATTTCTCAATGAATCCTCTATCAATATTATATTTTTCTGCATATTCTCTTGTTAATTTTATAACATTCGTATAAGCCCTTATAGATTCCTTTGTGTAGCCGCTTTTATCATATTTATTTCCAATTTCAGAAAGTGCCTGAGCAAGCTTATAAGTACGACAAATAACTTCGTTGGGATCTCCCTTATCTTTTGCTGTTTTGATATCTTTACATAGGTTCTCTATGTGATTGAATCTATCGGTTATATCATCAATACTTTGTGTTCCTTCTACACTTGTAGATATTCCACTTTCAGAAGTTTGAGTTTGTTGGGATAAAAGTTGATTTAATGATTTTAAATTAGCTAGCTGCACTATACTGTATCCTAGTACTCCTATCCCAAATCCCACAAAAGGAACTCCAAGTATTATTGCCGTACTTTTTTTCATTCTCCTGTTTATTTTGGAGTTGTAATATAATTTATAAACTTATTCAAAAATCCAGAAATAACTCGTCCATCTCGTAAGAATTCAGTTTCTTTTTATTTAAAATAGCCATCTTTGGCTTTTTTCCGTGGGCTCCCCTGACTTCGTCAAATTCAAATTCCTCATCCATTGGGGTTTTGAAGTCTGTGTCAAAATCTCCCATCTTACTCACCTATAAAGCCCAGTTTGTCGTATTCCCTTAGCTTTCTTACTTCTTTTTCTACTAATTTTCTTTTTTCTTCGCTTATTTTTCCAGTGTTCTCTTTTGTGTCTATCTTGTCAAAAAGCTCGTTTCCTCGCTTTTTTTCCAGATTAGTCTTTTCTGAGGTTAATCTTCTTTTCCTGCTCTTTTCACCAGCTTTAGGCTTCTGAAAAGATAATCTTTCTAAAAGGCTCATCTTATGTAAAATAGTGAGAAACAGGCTATATATAAATCTTTCGATTTTGTTGCTATTTTAAAGTAGTGAAACTATTTTAGAGGTATTCTTGTGTATTTTTTGCAGTCGAGGCAATATATTATTAGTTTTCCTTCTTTGGTTCTTATCCGGCAGTTTATAGAAGGGATTAATATACTATAGCAATGCTTACAGAGCTGTCTTTTAATGACTTTAGGGAGCTTTATCTTGTATTTCATGTATAAATACCTGATCTTCTTTGAATAGGTCTTAGAAAGCTTTTTATTGCCTTTCTTATAGGCTTTTTTTGATTTTATTAGTAATTCTGGTATTAATGCTTTGGCTTCTTCTTTTGCTTTTAGTTTTTTGGCTATTCTTTTTTTCATTAGGTATATACCAA
>Ga0307435_1000003_pt1 | contig 125013 bp, 109 predicted proteins | sample SalMarWE160470MG_FD_202164 | JGI IMG/M metagenome (GOLD analysis project Ga0307435, IMG submission 202164) | Salt marsh sediment microbial communities from the Plum Island Ecosystem LTER, Massachusetts, United States - WE1604-70 | ecosystem: Environmental > Aquatic > Marine > Intertidal zone >... | reverse complement strand
TTTATCCCGCCGAGCAATGGCCCCAGCAGATAACCTGCGAAGCTGTTGCGTCCGAAGACATAGTCTTTACCGATGAGCAGATTCAAAAGCTTATCGACTGGACTGAGCAGCTCTGGGAATCCGACCCGGACTTTCGAGCTACAATCGACGAAGCGGTTTACAACCGCGTTTTGGATGACTTAAAGCAGCAGCTTAACGACTAGCTTACCACTCCCCTTCGGGGCAGGACATAACGTAATCCAGGACGTCGTTAAGATTTGCGGATGCAACTGCCACAGTGCAATCGGCTGCACCGTAATAAAGGGAAAGCTCATTGGTCTTTTTGTTTATAATAGCCCCGGTCGGGAACACGACATCGCCGACATCGCCCACCCTTTCGTAAGGGGCCTGCGGCCCGAGCACCCATTCATCGCTTCTTCTAAGCACCTTCCAGGGCTCGTTGATATCCAAAAGGGCCAGTCCAACTCGGTAGATTGCTCCTGCAGCGGTATCCCTAACGCCGTGATAGCAGATTAGCCAGCCAATATCCGTTTCAATGGGCTGACAGCCGAGCCCCACGCGGTGGCAATCCCAGTAGGCCGAGCGGGTCATAATAAGGACGCGGTGGTCGCCCCAGTGCTTGAGGTCCGGCGAGAAGCTAATCCACATATGCGCTTCGCCTCTGACGATTGGGCGGTGAATCAGTGCGAATCGGCCTTTGAATCTTCGCGGTAAAAGGCAGGCGTCCTTGTCCTCCGGCGGCAGAAGCGCTCCGAGCCGGGCGAAGGTCTTGAAATTCTTGGTAATAGCCAGCGAGACAACGGGGCCGCCTTCGCTAAAGGAGACATAGGTGATCGCATACTGTTTTTGCTCTTCCAGCCAGACGATACGAGGGTCCTCCACACCCCACCTTTCCTCACGCGAATCATGGTCGGCCTCGAAGGTCGGCGCTTCATCTATTTTCCAGTTGGTAAGCCCATCGGCACTGCGAGCAACAGTGAGGTGCGAGAAACCCCGCATATCCTCGGCCCGAACCAGCAGAAGCGTTTCGTCGTCGATTCTGACGGTCCCCGGATTGAAAACGGCGTTGACGGCGTAGGTCCAGTCGTGTGTTGTCAGGATGGGATTGCCCGCGTAGCGTTTGAACAATCCGTGTGCTATCTTTTGTCTTTCAAGGTTTATCATACACAGACCCCACAAAAAACGGCGTCAATCGTCCATCTGCACGAACAGCTTGTCCTATGAACAATAATCGACAAGACAGCCGGCTTTACACTACCAGATTTGCCCGACGCTATGCAATCACCGCATAACCCAGACAAAGTATTTTTTAGCCGGCAGCAGCTTTCTGCCATCGAGTCGAGCTATGTCTTGACCAGCTGCGTCTCATACAAGCTTTGGTATAGAGGGCAATTCTGCATCAACTCTTCGTGCTGGCCCTGGGCAACAATCCGGCCTTTATCCATTACGACAATCACGTCGGCGGCGATTATCGTGCTGAATCGGTGTGCGATTACGAAACTGGTTCTGTCGTGCATAATTTCTTCGATGGCCTTGTGAATTTTGGCCTCGCTGTCGGCATCGACCTGGCTGGTGGCCTCGTCGAAAATCAGAATGGAGGGGTTCTTGAGAATGGCCCTGGCAATAATGATTCTTTGAATCTGGCCTCCGCTGAGACCTGTGCCCTGTTCGCCGATGATTGTGTCGTAGCCATCGGGCAAAAGCTCGACAAACTCGTGTGCGAAGGCCCGCCTGGCAGCGGCGGTAGTCTCTTCGATGCCGGCGTTGGCTTTCCCGTATGCGATGTTGGCCGCTATCGTGTCGTTAAATACCGCCATCTGCTGTGTAACCATTGCTATCTGGTTTCGCAAACTGCGAAGCGTGGCATCTTTTATATCGGTCCCGTCAATAAGGATTTGCCCGCTGTCGGGGTCGTAAAAACGTGGCATCAGGTTTGCGAGGGTTGTTTTGCCTGAGCCATTTGGGCCGACTATAGCAATATTGTGGCCGGCCTGCACGACCAGATTGATACCTTTGAGCGCCGAATCACTGGCGCCGGGGTAAGTGAAGGTTATGTTTCTGAATTCGATTCTTTGCCTGAGCGTGGGCAGCTCAATCGTCCCGTCCTTGAAGCTTTCCCTCGGCTGGTCCATCATCGAGAAGACTCGTTCTGCTGCGCCGTTTGCCTGCTGAATCTTTGTATATATATCTCCCGTCTTGCGAACGGCTTCGCCCGCGGCGCCGAGCAGGCCCAGCAGCACAAGGAAGTTGGGTCCTTCCATATGATTTTGTGTGACCCAGCTTGCGCCAACGACCAGAGCAATGGAGCCGGCCACCATAGCGACAACTTCCATAATCGGATTGGTGGCGGAATCGACTTTTGACATCTTCAATAACTGCTTCAGAAGGCGCTTGTTAATCACCTTGAACGCGGATTGTTCGTATGCCTGCTGGTTGTAAACCTTGACGACCTTGAGGCCGGCAACGACTTCCTGCAGTTTGGAAAGCATTTGCGACCAGGCCTTCAGGGACCTTTTTGAGGCCCTTTTCATTTTCTTTCCGAGGCGGGCAACGAGCCAGAGTATCGGTGGTCCGGCACAGAGAAAAATCAAGGTCAACTGCCAGTTCAGAAGGGCGGCAACTACAAGCAGAAGTATTGCGTTGAGCGGTTCACGCAGCCCCTTACCCAGAAGGATTTTTATGCCGTTGCCCATAGCGCCGGTGTCGTGGACCATTCTGCTGACCGAGTCGCTGGGACGGTCGCCATCAAAGAAACCGACCGGCATATCCATCACGTGTGCGAATGCATCCTCTCTGAGCCGGTTGACGCCGACATGGACGACTTTTTCCGCGAGGTAGCTCTGATAGAACTTGGCAAGGCAGCGGATGACCGTCAACACACCTACCGCAACGATAATCGCTGCTACAGCTTTTGTTCTATTGTCCTGTGTCTGGTCTCGCGGGATAAAAGAGACGGCCCATTGCGCAAAGTCACCGACCCTGTCTTTGAAATCGCCGGCCGGGACATTCTCGAGTTCGACGAATTTTTCGCCGAACTTGGCGTGCTGTTCGTCGAGCCTTTTTAAGCGCACATCGATTGTCTCGAGCCGGCTGGTTGCAAATGCCTCCAGAAGCATTGTAAAGACCACCCTGGTTTCCTGCGAACTTTCAACCGGCGAGCCGGCGCCGATTATTCTGTCGGCCGGTTTGATTCCGGCCTTGTCGGCAGGTCCGTCATCATCGACTGAAGTAACAAGCAGATAGTAGCCGATATCAGGACCGTTATTCCTGGTAAAATCTATGCTCTCGGGGACATAAAAGCTGATTCCATATCGCCACTGACAGACCTTTCTATCGACCCAGCCGTGCAATCCCTCCTGGCCCATCATCACTTTGAGCAGAGGGATAAGACTCATGAAACTCAGCGACAACAATACAGACCCAATCAGAGTGCTGACTACGACCACGACTATGCGTGGCCACTGCGGCCAGATATAATAAAATACGCGCCAAAACGCCTTCACTCAGTGTCTCTCCAAAACCGTCATTCTACGTGTTCGCAATCACGTTCTCCAAGAGAGCGGACTACACTAACAGAGGGCCGCGTTGCAGTCAAGCCCCAAGCCGGTCATTGACGGCCCAGGCCGCGCCTGTTATCCTGCGAATTTTTAACGGAATAAGAGCAAATGAGAATCGACCGGCTTGTACTCGGAGAGTTCGAAACCAACTGCTATGTCGTGCGCAGCAGCGACACGACAACCGAGTGTCTTATTATCGACACGGGCCTTGACGCCGGGCCGCTTATGGAATTTATCGACCGAGGCAAACTGAAACCTGCTTCGGTGGTTCTCACGCACGGCCACATCGACCATATTGCAGGCGTCGATAGTCTGCGAGCGAAATTTCCGTCGCTGAAAACTTATATCCACAAGCTCGACGCCATACTGCTGACCGACGCAGTCGGCAATCTGTCGGCTATGACGGGCAGGTCGCTGTCAGCCGAGAGTGCAGATTGTCTTATCGACGAGCCGGACATTATCGATGAAGCGGGGATTCGTCTTCGGGTCATACATACGCCCGGCCATACGCCCGGCGGAATCTGTCTGTATGCCGAGCAGGAGGGCGTGATTTTTGTCGGTGACACTCTTTTCGCCGACTCGGTGGGCAGGACGGACTTTCCCAACGGCAGCCACGAACAATTAATAGGGGGCATAAAGCAGAAGCTGCTGGTTCTGCCCGACGAGACAGTTGTGTATCCCGGTCACGGCGGCCGAACCACCATCGGGCGGGAGAAAGCAAGAAATCCCTTTTTGCGTTAGGGGCTATTATGAGCAAATCAGCCCTACGTTCCATCGATTCATTAGCCGCGGCAAGCTGTATAGGAATAGTTATCTGCTGGTCGGTCGGCCCGCTGTTTATCGAATACCTCACAGGCTATATCGACCTGTGGACCCAGAATGCGCTCAGATATATCGCAGCGTGCCTGTTCTGGCTGCCGTTCCTGCTGGCAGACGCAAGAGCCGGCCGTATACCGAGAAAGGTCTGGACACGTGCGCTGGTACCTCTGGCGCCGAATCTGATTATGCAAAGTCTATGGGCCGCGGCGTTTTACTACATCGACCCCGGCTTTGCCACTTTGCTGGTCAAGACCTCGGTAATCTGGGTAGCGGTGCTGTCAATCACGTTCTTCTCCGACGAGAGAGGGCTGGTCAGAAGCACCTACTTCTGGTTAAGTCTCGTTCTATCAGGTGTGGGCGTGACGGGCGTTATGTTGTTCAAATACGACTTTCAGGAATCACACACGATAATCGGCACGGTAATAGCACTGCTATTCGCATTTATGTGGGGACTTTACACGGTGGCGGTGAAAGTCTCGATGCGAGATGTCAACTCGCGAATCGGTTTCTCGGTCATCAGCATTTATACGGTGGTGGGACTGTCGGTCCTGGCGATGTTTGTCGGTAAGCCGGGGCAATGCCTCGTGATGCCACTGAAGGTCTGGGCTGCGGCGGCCGTATCCGGGATTATCGCGATAGGTCTCGGCCACGTTCTATTTTACGTTTCGATTCACCGGCTCGGAGCGACAATCCCGTCGCTGGTGCAGCTTTCTCAGCCGTTCATGGTGATTATTTTTTCATACTTGCTCTTCGGGGAATCGTTCAACGCACTGCAGGTTATTTTCGGGATAGTGCTGTTAGTCGGCTCGGCGGCAGCGATTATAGCTGAAAAAGACGTGACCCTGCCAATGCCTCGATTCGGTCATTAAGTATCTTTGCCGGACCCCTGTGACAGACGGTATGTAATCATCCGATTACTCGAAGGTGTTGTAGTATTCAGGCTTGCCGTCGTCGCTGTCGTATCGCGTGGCATCGGCGCTTTCGGCGTCGACTCTGATTCGCTCGATGCTCTCGGCCTTTTTGGTGCTGCTGTCGACGGTAACCAGTATACCGTTTATCTTGACGTTGTCGGTGGCGACCTCAAAGGGGACCGGCATTCGTGTCCTGAATGATTTGAGCACGCTTTCTTTGCCGCGGCCGATCACCGAATCGTGGGCTCCGGTCATACCGATATCGGTGATATAAGCGGTGCCTTTGGGCAGGATTTTCTCGTCGGCAGTGACAACGTGGGTATGAGTGCCGAAGACACAACTGACTCTTCCGTCGAGATGATAGCCCATTGCGATTTTTTCACTGGTTGCCTCTGCGTGAAAATCGACAAATATAATCTCGGCCTGCTGCTGCACTTTTGGCAGCAGCTTATCTATCGTGTTATAAGGGCATTCGGCGGGCTTCATAAAGAGCCGGCCGATAAGCGGAACCGCAGCAATAGCGGGACCTTTGCCTGTTTTGTACAACGCCACGGTCCTGCCCGCCGCCAGCTCCGACCAGTTGGCCGGCCGGGCGATATTGTCCTGTGTCTCCAGCGTCTCGATTATTTCCTTCTTGCGGTAAGTATGGTCGCCCAACGTAACCATATTGACTCCGTACCGCAGCAGCTTGTTGTATATCTGTGGCGTAATGCCGCTTCCTCCGGCGGCATTTTCGGCGTTGGCGATGACGCAGTCAACCTGCCGGTCTGTTACAAGCTGTTTGAGCTTTTCCGCCAGCACCCGCCTGCCCGGCCTGCCGACTATGTCACCTATACAAAGAATATTGAGCTTCATAATTTTTAAAACTACCAATGATTGGTGACCTGCCAAAGGCAGCTACAATCATCGATAATCAATTTCAATCATAACCCTTTACGATACACACTATCTTTACCTTGCGTATTCGACGCAGCGGAGTTCCCGCAGCAGTGTCACCTGGATTTCGCCGGGATATGTCATTTCGGCTTCAACCCTTTTGGCGATGTCGCGTGCCATTTTCATAGCCGACTCGTCGGGTATTTTTTCGGCGCTGACAATGACGCGGATTTCCCGGCCGGCCTGAATCGCATAGGCATTATCCACGCCCGGGAAACTGTTGGCTATCTCTTCGAGTTTTTCGAGCCGCTTGATGTATCTTTCGAGCGTTTCTCTTCTGGCACCCGGCCTCGAGGCGCTGATGGCATCCGCTGCGGCAACCAAAGGCGTGTAAGGATTGTCGGGCGGAATATCGCCGTGATGGCCCTGGACGGCATTGAGAATAACGGGCGACTCATTGAACCTTCGCAGGAAATTGGCGCCTATGTCGGGGTGGCTGCCTTCAATTTCGTGGTCGAGTGCCTTGCCGATGTCGTGAAGCAGTCCCGCGCGGCGGGCAATTGAGCCATCCAAGCCGAGCTCATCGGCCATAACCTGAGCCAGAAAGGCAACCTCGACGCTGTGGCGAAGCACATTCTGGCCATAGCTTGTCCTGTAATTTAACGCGCCAATCATACTCATAACACGATTGCTCAGGCCACGAACGTTGGTCTCCACTGCGGCATTTTTGCCAATCTGCAAAACCTTCTGATTTATATCCTTTTTTGTCTGCGCGACAAGCTCTTCGATTCTTGATGGGTGAATTCGGCCGTCCTGAATCAGCCGTTCCATAGCCAGCCGGGCGACTTCCCGTCTGACGGGGTCGAAGCCGCTTACCACAATCATCCCCGGCGTATCATCGACGATGACATCCACACCTGTGGCTTTTTCAAAGGCCCGTATGTTGCGTCCTTCCCTGCCGATGACCCGGCCCTTCATATCGTCGTTGGGAATCTCGACGGTGGAAACCGTGACCTCGCAGGTTTGTTCGGCGACGTATCGCTGAATGGCCGTGCTGATAATCTCCCTGCTTTTCTCGTTGGCCACTTCCGTCATCTCATCGACCTTGCGCTGAATCAGAGCGGACATCTCAAGCTCACATTCATCTTCCAAGCGCTTGAGCAAGAGCTCTTTGGCCTCTTCAATGTTCATCGCGGTCATTTTCAGGAGCTGATTTTTCTGCTGTGCGATAACCATCGAGAGCTGTTTGTCCTTGGCCTCGATATTCAACATACGCCTGTCGATTTCTTTTCCCTGTTCTTCGAGCGTTTTTTCCTTTTGCCTGACCATCTCGACCTGTTTGTCGAGCACGTCTTCACGTTTACTCAGCCGAAGCTCTGTTTCCCTCAGCTCGGAACGAATCTGGTTGGCCTCGGCGTTAAACTGCTCTTTCTTTTTGATTGTTTCGGCGGCCGCTTCTATCTGTGCGGCCTTGATTATGTTCTCCGCTTCCTTCTTGGCGCCATCCAACTGACGCTGGAGGTCTTCCTGGAAGGTCTTTGCTTTTGCCTTGCTGATGAACCGGCCCACAAGAACCGCGGCGGAAATACCAATAAAAATGCCGGCAATCACGGCAAGGATAGCGGAGGCGTCAATTTGCATCAGTATACCGTCCATATCCCTACCCTCTTAAAACTTGAAAGCCCAATAGTTAAACAATGTCCGCGATGAACCCAAATCACGGGATTGACGGCAGGAAAGCTACTGAGAAATGCCTGAAGGGAGAAAAATCGTTACAGTCCTGAGAGTAAAATCACCAGTCAAGCGGACGGCAAAAGGACAAATCAGGCTCCCTTTGCACATCTTTTGGTTTTTCCGCCACAAAACCGGAAGCTATTACACTCAACACAAATTCTCCTATCGCCTTTCGGCGAAATTTCTAAGTTTAACGATTTAATCTCCGCACTATCGCACTTTTTAACGTCATTATCGGAAGTTCATTTTCTTCCAAGTAAGCTGTGTTTCTAACAAACGTCAAAAGTGTCTCTTGTAGCTTAACCGCCGTTCGGACAAGCCTTTAGGCCTATCCGAGGTCGCCCAGATGCAAAAACAATCATAAGCTGTCTCTTAAATTACGGGACAAACCCCAATCGGGTTCATAATCGGCAAAATCGAGAAAGAGCATAATCTCTTATTCGCATCAGGTCAACAAAAAACCTCTCAAAAAAGCCGGCTTACGGCAAAATTTTTGCCCGTCGGCCCCTGCGAGCGGGCCGGGTCAGCTTGGCTGGCCGAACTACCCCAATCCCCTTTATCGCCCCCAAAATCAACCCCGACTGGTCGGTATTGTCCGGTCGAATTGCCAACTATCAGGTTGTGGCGGCAAAAGTTTTACGAAATGCCTGAAATGCTTGCGATTTAAAACGGGGGTATGATAACTTATGGCAATCGAAAGGTGCGGCGGCGTATGAATAACGGTTTCGAGGAGGCACAGTGGAGCCCAAAATCTGCGTTCTGATGGTTGATGACGACGAAGTGGACTATCTGGCGGCCAAGCGGGCCCTGCTCGATTGTCCGTACCCCGTCAAATTTGATATTGAGACCGCAAACACCCTGTCGAAGGCGATGGATAAGCTTAAACGCGGCCGATTTGACGTTGTTCTGCTCGACCTGGGGCTTCCGGACAGCGTGGGGCTTGATACGGTTAAAAGTGCCATCAAGGCGGCAGGGGATATCCCCATTGTGGTCCTGACGGGATTGGCTGACGACCGAACGGGTCTTTCAGCGATAGACATAGGCGCAGCCGACTATCTCGTCAAGGGCCCTTCGATTGGCAATATGTTAGGCCGGACACTGCTTTATGCACTGGAACGGAAAAAGGTGGGGCTGAAGCTCAAAGAAGCAATGGAAGCGAAAGCTGACCTCGTGAATATGGTTTCGCACGACCTGCGCATACCGCTGACGGCCATCCGCGAGGGCATCGATATCGTTCTTGGCGGCGAAGCCGGAGAGGTCAACGACGAACAGACGGAGTTTCTTGCCCTCGCCAAAAGGAACGTCGAGCGCCTGACCCGGCTTATTACCGACTTTCTCGACTATCAGAAGATAGAGGCCGACGGGCAGCATTTCAATATTCAGGAAAACGATATAAACGAGCTGATGAAGGACGTCCACAAAACGATGGAGTCGGTGGCGAGGCAGAAAGGCCTGGAATTCCGCATTGACCTTGAAGAGGGGCTGCCAAAGACGGAATTTGACTATGACGGCATCACACGGGTCGTGACAAACCTTGTCAGCAATGCCCTGAAGTTCACGGCCGCGGGCGGCATCTGTTTGCGCACCCGAAAAGATGAGAACACAATAGTGGTCGCGGTCTCGGACACCGGCTGCGGAATAAGCAAGGACGACTTGGGAAAGCTGTTCCAGAAATATGGGCAGATCAAGTCGGCGAAAGTCAAGGATATCGAAGGCACGGGCCTGGGGCTGGCCATCTCCAAACTGATTGTCGAACACCATAGAGGCAGAATTTGGGCCGAATCGCCCGCCTCGCCCGACTCGGGTCTGGCAAGTCGAGGCGGGCAACCCGGCAAAGGTTCGACGTTCTTCTTCTATTTGCCGACCTGATTTTTGCTCTTAGCGAAATCGAAGAGTGTTGGTTCCGCCGGCGCGTCTTTCTCTTCACTATCCGCTGTCTTATTGAGTATCTTGTCGATTGTATCGAGAAGGACTTGGGCGTCGTAGGGCTTCTGAAGGTACGCATCGACGCCTTCAATCAGGACGCTTTGCTTATAAAGCTCATTGGTCATTCCAGTCAGGACAACAATATATGTCTTTTTGGTGGTGTCCGATATTCGCAGTTTCCGCAGGACGCTCAGGCCGTCGCCAGCGGGCAACTGCAGGTCAAGCACTATCAAATCGGGAGCTATCTTGTGCGCCTTTTGCACCGCCTGGTATCCATCGGAGGCGCAGTGGACGGTGAAGCCCCGGCTGGTAAGCCGCTTGGCGACGACTTTTTGCACATCCAGCTCGTCTTCCACCACCAGGATAGTTGCCATAGGTAATCCTTTTTCGGTCGTTTACTTGGGCCTTGCCGGCGCAGAACACCACTGTTGTCTATATCGAACCCAAACGGACGCGACTTAAGTAATAATCCCCGCAAGCGAACCCGCCATTTGGCGAGGTCTCGCTTTCGGCGGACTGACTCGCCAAAGGACTGCAAGTGCGTCATCTGCCATAGGCGCCACTTTTTCAGTAGCACTCTGGTCACATCTTTGCCGAAGTTGGAGAAGTTCAGCATTTATGCTAAACTTGGGGGGATGAACAGCAAAAAACTCAATCGCGAACCGGCTGGCTTATATGTGCACGTTCCCTTCTGCGATGCCAAGTGCCGGTACTGCGGTTTTTACTCCGAGCCAGTAAAAAACCACGACACTGTCCGGCTGGTCTCGGTAACCATCACCGAGCTGGACAGAAAAAGGGGTCAGGAGTCTTTTTTTGTTCAAACGGTTTATATTGGCGGTGGAAGCCCAAGCTGCCTGCCGGGGGAACAGCTTCTCCGGCTGGTTAATGAAATTACCTCAAGATGGCCTAAGCCGGAGGAGTTCACAATCGAGGTCAACCCCGGCCAAGTCAACGAAGACATACTGAGCCAATTATGCGTCTGCGGCGTCAATCGGCTTTCAATAGGCGCACAATCCTTCAATGCCAGCGAACTGGATTTCTTAGGCAGAAGAAACTCGGTGGCCGATATTTGCAGGGCCGTTCAGACGGCAAAACAGGCAGGGTTTGACAATATCAGCATAGATTTGATTTTCGCCGTCCCCGGCTCAACATTGGAATCTTGGGAAAACAGCTTGCAGTCCGCGATTGACCTGGGAATCCAGCATATCTCCACTTACAGTCTAACTTATGAAGAATCAACCCCGCTGCAAAAAGCGGCAGCGGCAGGGGAAGTTACACCGGTTGACGAAGAAACCGACCGGACAATGTATGAGACGGCCATCGACGAACTTGAACGGGCCGGTTTCAGGCAGTATGAAATATCGAATTTTGCGCAGCCCTCGTTCGAGTGCAAACATAACCTCAACTACTGGGCGAACCGGCCTTATATCGGTATCGGGCCTGCTGCGGGCTCGTATTGGCAAGGCAGACGAACTCTAAATATAGCCGACATAAGAAAGTATATCGAAGCGATTGAAGAAAACGCGGAGGTAGCCATCGAATGCGAAACTCCAAATCAGCTCCAGTGCGCCTGTGAGACGGCGGTTTTGAATCTCCGCCGACGGTGTGGCATCGACTTGGAAGAATTCGAGAGCCGAACTGGTTTTGAGGTGAGGAAATTGTTTGCCGAACCAATCGACAGATACAGGCAGCTCGGTCTGATTGAAGTGGCTGCCGGCCGGTTGTTCCTGACCCGCAAAGCGATTCCAATCGCTGATTCGGTCTTGTGCGACTTCGCGGCGGTCTGATGGTGATGTTGTTTTTAGGACGGGCTATGCTATATTGAGAGTTTCATTGAGAACTATGAGCACGGAACATATACGCAACTTTTCGATAATCGCGCACATCGACCACGGCAAGAGCACGCTGGCCGACCGAATACTGGAGATTACCGGTGCGGTAAGCGACCGTGAGAAGAAGGACCAGCTTCTCGACGATATGGATATCGAGCGGGAACGCGGCATCACGATAAAGGCCTCAGCCGTTACGATGAGATACCGGCACGAGGGCAGGGAATATATGCTGAACCTCATCGATACGCCCGGCCACGTCGATTTTCATTACGAAGTCTCGCGCGCCCTTAAGGCGTGCGAAGGGGCACTTCTCGTAGTTGACGCAAGCCAGGGCGTCCAGGCACAAACGGTGGCAAATGCGTATTTAGCCACTGAGTCCGGTGCGGAGATTCTCGGCGTAATCAACAAGGTTGACCTGCCCAGCGCCCAGGCGGAAATTACCGCTGAGGAAATCGAGCACGTCTTAGGCATCAGGAAGCAGGACTGTTTCCGCATCAGTGCAAAAACGGGCGCCGGCGTTCGTGAGCTGCTTGATGCGGTAATAACACTACTTCCGCCGCCGCCCGACCGCAGCGGCGAGCCGACGGCGGCGCTTGTCTTCGACAGCATCTGCGACGATTATCGCGGCGTCATCTGCTACGTCAGGGTTTTTGCCGGCGAATTAGCTGTAAGGCAGAAAATCAGATTTATGCGTTCCGGCAGAAAATACCTCATAACCGAGCTGGGAAAGTTCACTCCGAAAATGTCGCCCGTCGAACGGCTCGGCGCCGGTGAGGTCGGCTACGTCATCGCCAATGTTCGTCAACTGTCGGATGTTACCGTCGGCGATACAATCACGGACGATTCCCGGCCCGCTGCCGAGCCGCTGCCGGGTTATATTCGGCCGATACAGATGGTTTTCTCGGATTTCTATCCCGGCAATAACACCGACTATCCGAAACTCCGCTCGGCTTTCGAGAAACTCGCTCTCAACGACGCAAGTTTTTCGTTCGTGCCGCAGAATTCACCGGCCCTGGGCTTCGGCTTCAGATGCGGTTTTCTGGGCCTGCTGCATATGGAAATTATCCAGGAACGCTTAGAACGCGAAAACGATATTGACGTTGTTCAGACGGCGCCGACCGTCAGCTATGAAGTTTTGACCACGGACGGGCAGGTTAAAAAAATCGATTCGCCGGCCGATTTGCCGGATGTAACGCATATAGAGGAACTTCGTGAGCCGTTTGTGCGTCTGGAGATTATCACCGGCATTGATGCGATTGGCGGGATTATGAAATTGGCCGAGAGCCGGCGGTGCAAACTGCTCAAGACGGACTATCTCAGTCAGACCCGTGTGATGTTAGAATACAAGGCGCCGTTAGCGGAGATAGTTTACGACTTTTACGATTCACTCAAGGGCGTCAGCCACGGCTACGCGACGATGGATTACGAATTCATCGGCTTCGAGGCGAGTGACCTTGTCAAAATAAACATTTTAATCAACAAGATTCCTGTCGATGCACTGTCGCTGATTGTGCATCGCGGCACGGCTGAAGCAAGAGGCCGAAAGATGCTCGTCCGCCTGCGCAAGGCCATCCCGCGTCATCAGTTCGAGATTCCGCTGCAGGTCGCCATCGGCGGCAAAATCATCGCAAGAGAAACTATCAAGCCGTTCAGGAAAGACGTTACCGCAAAATTATACGGCGGCGACGTTACAAGAAAAATGAAGGTGCTCAAAAGGCAAAAGGAAGGCAAAAAGAGGATGAAAAACATCGGCTCCGTGCAAATCCCCCAGAAGGCCTTTATGAGTATCTTAGACAATTCCGATTAAAAGCAACCCGATACCCGAAGTATTGACTTACAGATTTGCATTTACGTATTTGACGGCGTTGTTGAAGATTGTCATACCGTCGCCCTGCCCTGAGCTTGCCGAAGGGGCGTCTTGTTCGTTGCTCGTCCGGCGGGTCCAGCGAGGATGATGTGTGTGTCTCGTGTGCCGTTCGGGATGGGGCATAAGGCCGAGGACCCTGCCGGTTTTGTCCGTCAGGCCGGCAATCGATTCGAAAGAGCCGTTGGGGTTGACCGGGTAATCGCCCTCATTGCCGTTTTCGTCGACATATTTGAACGCGACAAGGTCGTCGGTCCGGAGTTTTTCAAGAATCTGTTGGTCTTTGGTGACGATTTTGCCCTCGCCGTGCGCTATGGGTAAATAGATTCGCCTGGCCGGCTCGATGAATACACACCTGTCGGTTTGCGGGGCGAGATATACCCATCTATCCTCGAATTTGTTGCTGTCGTTGTATGTAATAGTAACGCCGCCATCGTGGCCGTTGCCGGGCTTGCCCTGCGTAGCTTTAGCGAAGAAGGGGAGTATTCCCGCCTTGACGAGGACCTGAAAGCCGTTGCAGATTCCGAGGACTAATTTACCGTCGTCGATGAACTTTTGCACCCGCTCGAAGAGGTGGTGTTTGATTTGATTGGCTAAGATTTTGCCGGCTGCGACATCGTCGCCATAGCTGAAGCCACCGGGGATTACGAGTATCTGGTAGCCGTCGAGCAGGGATTTGTCTTCGATGATTCGATTTATGTGGACACGGTCGGCGGCTGCACCGGCAAATTCGAGGGCGTGCTGGGTTTCGAGGTCGCAGTTGATACCCGCGGCACGCAATACGATTGCTTTAACCTTGCCCATACATCCAATCCATCGAGTATTCGGGGCGTAAAATCAGCTCTGCCCGCATTGTAATTTTGCAAGCTGTTCCATCAAAGCATACCTGCCGACCGCGTCAGAAGTGGCCAGCTTCATCAGTTCGGCTGCAACTTCGGGCTTCGACCGCTGCAACGTGCGATACCTGTTTTCGCCGTAAGCGTATTCCTCAAAGGCAAGGGTCGGTGGTTTGGAATCGAGCTGCAGGGGATTTTTGCCCTGGTCTTTTAGCCGTGGGTCGAACCGGTACAGGGGCCAGTGTCCGCAGGCAACTGCTTTTTTCTGCTCCTCGTAGCCGTTGGTCATATTGATTCCGTGTGCAATACAGTGGGCATAGGCAATAATGAGCGACGGGCCGGGGTAACTTTCGGCCTCTGCGAATGCTCGCACGGTCTGGTTGGTATTGGCGCCCATTGCGACCTTGGCGACGAAGATATTGCCGTAGGTCATCGCCAGCAGGCCAAGGTCCTTCTTGGGTGACGGTTTTCCGCCTGCAGCAAACTTGGCGACCGCTCCGCGAGGCGTCGATTTCGACATCTGTCCGCCGGTGTTGGAATACACCTCGGTATCGAGCACGAGCACGTTTACATCGAGGCCGCTTGCGAGCACGTGGTCGAGCCCGCCATAGCCAATGTCGTAGGCCCAGCCATCGCCGCCGAGCGCCCAGACGCTTTTTCTCACGAGATAATCCGCAACCGAGAGCAGGCGCTTACAGTCAGCACAATCGCCGGCTTTGCACTGCTTTTTCAGCTCATCGACTCTCGCTCTTTGCTGCTCAATCGCCTCCTGCGACGGGTCGTTGGAAATAACCGCGGTTTTAATCTGCTCAGCGAGGTCGGTCTTCACACAGCCGGCCTTTGCCGCCTTATCCAAAAGGTCAAGGGCCAATTCTTTGAATTTGTTCACGGTAAGCCGCATACCGAGAGCGAACTCGGCATTATCCTCGAACAAACTGTTGCTCCATATCGGACCGCGGCCGTCTTCTCTGGTGGTATATGGTGTTGTGGGCAGGTTGCCGCCGTAAATTGAGGAGCAGCCGGTGGCATTACCTATCATGGCCCTGTCGCCGAATAGTTGCGTGAGCAGTTTCACATAGGAGGTCTCGCCGCAGCCGGCGCACGCGCCGGAATATTCGAACAACGGCATAATCAACTGGCTGCCCTTGACGCTTTGGCGCTTGAATAATTTCGCATCGGTGTTCGGAATCGACAGGAAGTAATCGTAGTTTTCTCTTTCCTGCATCCGCAACGGTTCCTGCGGCGCCATATTAATTGCCTTGCGTCCGGTGGGTTTTTTGTCTGCGTCTTTTTCCTGTGCTGGGCACATCTGAACACAGGCGCCGCAGCCGGTGCAGTCTTCAGGCGCCACCTGAACGGTGAACTTCATCCCCGCCAAATCCTTTCCTTTGGCGTCGGCGCTTTTGAACGCAGCGGGGGCTTTTTCGAGGTGCTTCTTGTCGTATGCTTTTATTCTTATCGTGCCGTGCGGGCAGACAAGCGAGCAGGTGCCGCACTGTATGCAGATGTCCGGCTCCCAGACGGGGATATTGACGGCGACATTGCGCTTCTCGAATTTGGTAGTGCCTGTCATCCACTTGCCATCGGCGGGCATACTGCTGACGGGCAGCTTGTCGCCTCGAAGCGCCATCATCTCAGCGGTTACAGTCTTCACGAATTCGGGTGCCTCATCAGGAACAACAGGCGGCATTTTCGTCCTGCTTGTAACCTTATCCGGAACTTTGACCTCGTACACTCTGCCAAGGGCGCCATCGACGGCAGCGTAATTCATCTGGACAACCTTTTCGCCCTTCTTGCCGTATGTGGCCTGAATTGCGTCCTTGATTGCTTTTACTGAAGTATCCAGCGGAATGATGTTGCTGATCTTGAAAAAAGCCACCTGCATAATCGTGTTGATTCGAGCGCCGAGACCCAGCTCCTGCGCAAGTGAGATTGCGTCGATAACGTAGAATTTGAGCTTCTTGTCGATTATCTGCTTTTGCACCTCCTGCGGCAGGGTGTCCCAGACCTTGTCAGGCCCATACATACTGGTCAGCAGAAAAGTCGCCCCATCTTTGGCCGCGGAGAGCATATCGTATTTTTCGAGGAAGCTCGGATTGTGGCAGGCAACGAAATCCGCCTTGCTTACCAGGTACGGTCTGCGAATCAGCTTTTTGCCGAACCTCAGGTGCGAGACCGTAACGGCACCGGCCTTTTTCGAGTCGTAAACGAAATAGGCCTGTGCGTAGTTGTCCGTCTGCTCGCCAATAATCCTGATTGAGTTTCGGTTGGCGCCCACTGTGCCGTCCGAGCCGAGGCCGTAAAACATCGCCGAGTAGTAGCCCTCGTCGGAAACCTCGAAAGATTCATCCACGTCCAGACTTGTCCCTGTGACATCGTCAACAATGCCTACGGTGAAACCATTTTTCGGCTTGCCGGTATCGAGGTTATCGAAGACGGCTTTAACCATCGCGGGGGTAAATTCCTTCGAGCCGAGACCGTACCTGCCGCCGACAACAACGGGGTATTTCTCAAAAGCCGTTTTGCCCGCAGCCATCATTTCACCTATGGCGGTTCGGACATCACCATACAACGGCTCGCCGAGTGAGCCCGGTTCTTTTGTCCTGTCCAGAACGGCAATTTTTTTGACGGTTTTCGGCAGGGCGCCGATGAAGTGCTCGGCGCTTAAGGGCCTGTACAGCCGAACTTTTATGACACCGACTTTCTCGCCTTTCGAGACCAGGTACTCGACCGTCTCGTGCGCCGTATCGGCGCCTGAGCCCATTATCACAATGACCTTTTCAGCATCCGGCGCGCCTACGTAATCGAACAGCTTGTAATGCCTGCCGACGATTTGCGCGAATTTATCCATCGCCTCCTGCACAATCGCGGGCACGGCGGCATAATACTTATTAACCGTTTCCCGTCCCTGGAAATAAACATCGGGGTTCTGGGCGGTGCCGGAAATCATCGGCCTGTCGGGACTAAGCCCCCTAGCCTTGATGGCAGCCACTTTTTCATCGTCTATCATTGCCCGCATATCGTCGAAGGTAAGCTCTTCAACCTTCTGCTCCTCGTGGCTCGTGCGGAAGCCGTCAAAGAAGTGCAGGAACGGCACGCTGCTCTCAATGGTTGACCGCTGGGCTATAAGTGCGATATCCATTACCTCCTGAACGCTGCACGAGCAGAGAAATGCAAAGCCGGTCTGTCGACAGGCCATTACATCCGAGTGGTCGCCGAATATCGAAAGTGCCTGGCAGGCCAGCGACCGGGCCGAGACATGAAATACGGTCGGCAGCAGCTCGCCGGCGATTTTGTACATATTGGGTATCATCAGCAAAAGGCCCTGAGACGCGGTGAAAGTTGTAGTAAGCGCGCCGGTAAGCAGCGCGCCGTGCACCGCGCCCGAGGCGCCGCCTTCGGACTGCATTTCTGTAACCGAAGGGACAATACCCCAGATATTGGGTTGGCCCTTGGCGGTCTTGGCGTCCGCTATCTCGCCCATCGGCGAGCTGGGCGTAATCGGATATATCGCTATCACTTCATTGGTTGCATGCCCCACATGGGCAGCCGCGGCATTACCGCCTATCGTTACTATTTTGCGAGCCATAATTAATCAACCTCTCTTGAAAAAGACGATTATAAAACCTACCCGGCTATGGCTTTCGCCGAGACGAGCGGAAAAAACAATCCCCATACGAAAAAACCCATAGTTTTGTGCTTTCTCCGGCAAAAACCCAGATGTGCAAAACCAATTGGCTGCTGTGCCAACTGCCAAAAACGCACTTCAAAACTGATTCTTATACAACTTTCGCTTCCTCTGTTCAAGCCATTTCTTCAAAAAGCATCACTCAAAGGTAGCGTTAATGCAGATATGCATCAGCTCCGCTGCTTTTTAGTAACTCGAACTGCGGCGAGGCGGTAATCAGTAAGGCCTCGGCGGTCGACAAACGCTCAACAAGTGCAATGCCCTTCTCGACTCCGAGAACGCTTACCGCCGTTGCCAGCGCATCTGCTTCGAGTGCGGTCGGGGCGATGACGGTAACACTGGTCAATTTACCAGCCCCTTCGGCAGTGCTGGTATCGATAATATGGCTGAATTCCTTTCCTTCAATCTTAACAAACCGCCTGTAATCCCCGCTTGTCGCAGCAGCGGCATTACTCAGCCGCACAACCATTAGATAGTCTCCGGGAATCAGACCTTCAATCGCTTCGTCTTTATCTTTTCCGGCAGCTTTTGGGTCCTGCACGCCAATCGCCCAGGCATCTCTATCAAGCGGTTTGCCGAAACAGCGGATATCGCCGCCGACATCTACCATACCCGCAACGGCTCCCGACAGCTTCATCGCCTCGACTGCTTTGTCGATTGCGTAGCCCTTTGCAATCCCACCCAAATCCAGCCGCATACCTTTTACAGCAAATCTCACGGCTAATTCATTGGCATCCAGTAACAGTTTTTCATATCCAACCCTCGCTTTGGCTTCGGCAAGGGCGCTTTCGTCGGGCAATGAATTTGCTTCGCCCGCCCGGTGCCAGAGGTCAACCAGGGGGCCGACGGTAATATCAAATGCACCGTTGCTTAGCCGGCTGAACTCCACGCTTTTCTGCAATATCCCGAAAAGCTCAGGACTGATTTTGACGGGCCCGGCAAACGCCTCACGGTTTACTTTGCTAAGTTCGGAATCGGCCTTGTAATCGCTCATTAGTGCATCAATTCGCACAAGCTCATCGAATCCGGCCTCGATGCAGCGTTGAGCCTGTCGCTGGCTGTGTGCCACGGTGATAATTCGGGCAAACGTCCCCATTACCTCCCGGTAGGCGCTTTTGACCTGCACCGGCTGCTTTGGTGTTACTCTGACAACGACATACACGGCCGTAATCAAACATACACTTACGAGGATGCCAAACCATACTCGCCGACTGTTGTGATTCATAGAATACTCCTAAACGATATCAGCTATACGAATCCGTCGATTATAAGCTATAATGCGGGCGTGAACAAAAGAGAACCGACAATAATAGCCGAGCGAATAGAACGAGACTTTTTGCCTTTTGTGCGCAGGCCCGGCAGATACATCGGCGGCGAAATAAACCAGATAAAAAAGGACCTGCAGAACTGCGAGCTTACAGTTGCACTGTGCTTTCCCGACACATACGAAGTCGGTATGAGCTACGGCGGGCTGGCCATTGTTTATGACGTGCTCAATAGTCTGGAAGGCGTGGCGGCAGAACGCGTCTTCGCTCCCTGGCTCGACGCCGAGCAAATTCTCCGCGAGAAAAACATCCCGCTTTTTTCGCTCGAATCCAGGGCCGCAGTGAACAGCTTCGACGTAATCGGCTTCAGCATAACCAACGAGCTTTGTTATACGAACGTTCTCAATATGCTCGACCTTGCCGGATTGAGCGTGCGCAGCGCCGACAGAAGCGAGACCGACCCACTTGTCATCGCAGGCGGCGGAATGGCAAACTGCTGCGAACCGATGGCTGAGTTTATCGATGCTTTTGTTTTAGGCGAGGCGGAAGAGGCCGTCGTCGAGCTGGCCCGGCTGGTTATCGATTTGAAAAAGCAAGCAATCCCGAAAAAGGACATCCTTCTCGCAGCAGCAAAAAAGTTCGACTGGCTCTACGTTCCCGCACTATACAGATTCGAATACGCCGGCGACAAAATCAAGTCGTTCACGGCACTGGAGCCAGAGTTGCGGACGGAATTCAATAATGCGGTCGTCGATGACTTCGATAATGCGCCAGTGCCGACAAAACCGATAGTGCCTTACGCGCAGGCGGTTCACGAGCGAATGAGTATTGAGATTATGCGCGGCTGTCCGGGCCGATGCAGATTCTGCCAGGCGAGCTTTTGCAGAAGGCCGATACGCTATCGCAGCATCGACAGAATCATAGACATTGCAAAGGCCTGCTATCACGCAACCGGCTACGATACGATAAGCCTGCTCAGCCTGTCGACTGCGGATTATCCCGGCCTTGAGATACTAATCGAGAAACTGCACGAGTACTTCAGCGACAAATACGTGGGGCTATCCCTGCCGAGTTTGCGGGTGGACAAAAATTTGCAGTTACTGCCGACGCTGGTCGCTTCAGTGCGCAAAGGCGGGTTGACAATAGCGGTCGAGGCCGCGACGGAGAACTTACGCAAAATCATAAACAAACCGCTTAAAGACGAGGACCTGTTCGCCGCGGTGTTGGCAGCATACAAGGCCGGCTGGCAGAAACTCAAGCTGTATTTTATGACGGGGCTGCCGGGCGAAACCGAAGCCGACATAAGACAAATCGTGCACCTTGCCCGCGAACTGGCGACTCTTCGCAAGGAGGTGGACGGCAGGACGGCCCAAGTGAATATCACCGTTAGCTGGCTGGTACCCAAGCCGCATACGCCTTTCGGCTGGCTGGGGCAAAAAACGAGAGATTACTTCGAGCACGCCAAGCAGCTAATACTAACTGAAAAAAGAAAACTGGGCGCAAAGTATCTGCAGTTTAAGTTCCACGGCATTGAGCAATCGCTGCTCGAATCGGCAATAGGGCGCGGCGACAGACGTTTGGCGAATGTCATTGAGAGCGCCTGGCGAAACGGGGCGAAGTTCGATTTGTGGAGTGAATCATTCAGACCTGAGAGCTGGGAAAGCGCCTTTCAAAAACACAGTATGAATCTTGACGTTGCCGCGCAAAGGCAATTCGCAGCGAATGATATTCTGCCCTGGGAGCACTTAGGCGGGCCGGGGAAGGACTACCTGCTAAAACACTTTGCCGAGGTAACCAACACGGTCGCGCCTGAAAAAAGCTGATAGAAACACTACTACTCTTTTTTCATTCCGCCGGGAAGCTGCAGGCCGCTGGGCGCGGCGCTTTCTCTGAATTCGACTATTATCTTCGCCACCTGCTCCGGCTCATCCACCAGTGAGAATACGTCCAGGTCCTGAGGTGAGATAAAGCCGTGCTCGGCCAGCATCTTGTCCCGAATCCAGTCGATTAGCCCCTTCCAGTAATCGCTCCCCATAAGAATAACGGGGAAGCTGGCCTGCCTGAGGGTTTGAATCAGCACAAGTGCCTCGTTGAACTCATCCATCGTGCCGTAGCCGCCGGGGAACACTATAAAACCGTGGGCGTATTTGAGGAACATCACCTTGCGAACAAAAAAGTATCTGAAGCTCAGCGAGATATTTTGATATTCGTTTGGAATCTGTTCATGGGGCAGCTCGATATTCAGGCCGATGCTTTTGCCCCCCGCTGCGGCCGCGCCTTTGTTGGCCGCTTCCATTATTCCTCCGCCCCCGCCAGTTATAACCGCAAATCCCTCTTTCGCTATTTCGTAAGCGGTTTTCTGAGCGAGCTTATAATAGCGGTCTTCCCGGCCGGCCCTGGCGGAGCCGAAGAACGAAACCGCCGGTCCGACGGTGGACAGCTCCTGGAATCCCTCGACGAACTCGGACATTATTCGGAATATGCGCCACAGGTCTTCAACCGGCTGACTGGTTATATTCACCATTCGCAAAAATCTCCTTCAAATCCCTTCGGCCCGTTATCTCGCTCGTGATTGTCACCACAGAGCTGGCTTGTTCGCCGAAGGACAGTACTTAGCTATCGCACAGTTACCACAGTCGGGCTTTCGTGCCACACAGACTTTTCGGCCGTGCAGAATCAGCATATGACTGAACACGGTCCAATCCTTCTTTGGGATTATTTCGGCCAAATCAAACTCGAGCTTTACCGGGTCCTGGTTTTGCGACAGTTGCAGCCGGCGGCTCAGTCGAATGACGTGCGTATCGCACATTATCGCCGGCTGACCGAACGCGTTGCCCATGACACAGTTGGCCGTCTTTCTGCCCACGCCGGGCAGCTTGACAAGCTCATCCATCGTATCCGGGACCTTACCGGCATACTTTTCAGTTATCACCTGGCAGGCGCCTTTGATGCTCAGGGCCTTGTTGTGATAAAAACCGGTGCTGCGTATGTCATTTTCGATATTTTCGAGTTTCGCATTGGCCCAGTTTTTAGCGGATTTGTATTTAGCGAACAAACCGGGGGTCACCATATTGACCCGCTTATCGGTACACTGTGCGCTAAGTATTGTTGCAATCAAAAGCTCGAGGGAATTGCCGAACCGAAGCGCCACAGTCGCACCGGGATACAGCTTTCTGAGAACCGGCAGTATCTTCTTTACGCGCTGTGCCGCCTCTTCCGGGTCAACCTTTATCCTGCTGGGTTTCTTTTTTGCCATTAGTGCTCAGGGGGAGTTGGGCCCCTCCCGCCCTGATAAATCGGGACGGTTTAGCCACGGGTTCAGGCCGGACTTCGGGCTTTAACCTTCTATGTCTTCGCGGCCTTTGAAGCGTCAACAACGGCGTCAAACGCGGCCTGGTCGGCGATTGCGATTTCGCTGAGCATTTTTCTGTTGAGCGCGATGTTCGCTTTTTTGAGGCCGCTGATAAACCTGCTATACATAATTCCTCGCTGTCGGCAGGCGGCGGTGACACGAGTAATCCAAAGCGCCCTGAAGTCGCGTTTTCGGAGCTTCCGGCCGAAACGGGCGTAGACACCAGAGCGGACAAGGGCGGTTTTTGCCGAGCGATAAAGATGGCCCGCAGAAGCTCTCTGGCCCCTGACGGCTTTCAAGACCCGCTTATGTGCTTTGCGCCTTGCGGCGCCTTTTCTGACTCTTGGCATCCGGTGTTTCCTTTCCAAGCTTAAAACATAAGCTTGATTTTCTCGGCGAATACCCCCGTGAGCACCGCCGGGGTTGCTATCCTTCGTCGCCGTTTGGCGTTCTTTGTATTCATTAAATGACTGCCGCAGGCCCGCTTATGCTTTAGCTTGCCTTTGGCTGTAATTCTGAACCGTTTTTTTATTCCCTTGTGGGCTTTCTGCTTTGGCATCAGCAACAATCCTGAAAAAAACGCGAATCGCCGGGCGCATAACCACATCACCCGGCACAAGTAAACGGGGAAGGATACACTATTTGCCCGTTGCGGTCAATAATGATTTTGCGGCCGGACAGAAAAAACAGCGGAGTGCCCCAACCCTGCACTTGTCTTCGCCCCCCGACTACGACCCACCACACGGACAGCGGGTAAACATTCAGTGCATTCATGCTGGACAATTCAGCCGGGCCTTGACGGGCTGGAAGCCTGTGCCACCCGGATGGCCGGAGCCACCTTGCTGCTATTTCGGGGCGATTACGAGGGACATTCTCCTGCCCATAATCCTTCCCTGCTGGTCAACCTTTGCCAAATCGGCCATTATGTCGACAATATGGTTTAGAAGCTCAAAGCCCCTTTCGCGATGCAGCATCTGCCGGCCGCGAAATATGAGCGTGAACTGGACTTTGTGTCCTTTTTCGATGAACTCCCGAGCGTGCTTTATTTTGATGTCGATGTCGTGCGGATCGGTCTCGGGACGGAGGCGAATCTCCTTCAACGTGCTCGCGTGATGGGTTTTTTTGCGGGATTCTCGCTGTTTTCGCTTTTGCTCATAGAGCCATTTGCCGTAGTCCATTATGCGGCAGACGGGCGGGTCGCTTGTAGGAGCGACCTCGACAAGGTCAAGGCCGATCTCGCGTGCCCTTTCAAGGGCGGCCCTTGTATCAACGACCCCAATCTGATTGTTTGATTCATCAACGAGCCGAATCTGGGGGATTCTTATTCCTCCGTTTACCCTCAATCCTCGTTTTTTAATGTTTGCTCACCTTACCTTTCTTAAAAAACATCAAACAGCTATCGATTATGAATTTTGGGCCGGCCTACACAGCCAGCTCTATCTGCTTATCGGCAATTTTGCCTTCTGCGATTGTAATAAACTCATCGAGTTTTACGGTCTTCGTTTCCTGCAGGCCGCGAACCCTTACGTTGACGGTTCCGGACTGCGATTCCCTGGGGCCAACCACCAGCATATAGGGGAGTTTTTCGATATGCGCGCGGGCGATTTTGGCGCCGATTTTTTCGTTGGACAAGTCGCAAGAGCAGCGAAGGCCGCGTTCTTTGAGGGCCTGTTCGACCTCGCCGGCGTAGTCGTTGGTCTTTTCGCTTATGGGAAGAATTCTGGCCTGTTCGGGTGCAAGCCACAGGGGCATCTCGCCGGCATAATGCTCGATAAGTATCCCGATAAACCGCTCGAAAGAACCGAGGACGGCGCGGTGAATCATAACCGGGGTCTTTTCGGTGTTGTCTTTGTCGGTATAGACAAGCTCGAAACGCTGCGGCATCGAGAAGTCGAGCTGAATGGTGCCTAATTGCCAGGAGCGCTTGAGGCAGTCCTGAATGTGAAAATCTATCTTAGGCCCGTAGAAGGCGCCGTCACCTTCGTTGACCTTGTAATCGATTTGCTTGTGACGAAGCGCTTCGCGCAGGGCGTTTGTTGCAATTTCCCATATTTCATCGGAGCCGATGTGCTTTTCGGGTTTGGTTGAAAGCTCGACATGGAAATCCTCAAAGCCGAAGGCACGGTATATCTCGAAAGTAAGCTCTATGACACCGATTATTTCCGATTCAATCTGGTCGGGTGTGCAGAAGATATGGGCGTCGTCCTGAGTGAACTGGCGGACGCGGAACAGGCCGTGCATAACGCCGCTGGCTTCGTGGCGATGCACAAGGCCAAGCTCGGCGACGCGAAGGGGGAATTCGCGATATGAGTGCTTGCGGGTCTTGTAGACCAAGCATCCGCCGGGGCAGTTCATCGGCTTAATGGCATAGCTGGCATCATCGAAGCGGGTGAAATACATATTCTCCTTGTAATTGTCCCAGTGGCCGCTTTTATGCCAGAGCTGCTCGTTTAGAATTATCGGGGTTTTGATTTCCTCATAGTTGTACTTATTGTGAACGCCGCGCCAGAAATCAACAATTGCGTTCCAGATAATCATACCCTTGGGGTGCATAAAGGCAAATCCGGGGCCGGCCTCATTGAAGCTGAACAAATCGAGATGTTTGCCGAGGACGCGATGGTCACGTCTTTTTGCCTCTTCGAGCCGGGTCAGATAGTCATCAAGCTCCTTGCGGCTTCTCCAGGCGGTTCCGTAAACTCGCTGGAGCATCTTCTGTGTCGGGTCGCCGTGCCAGTATGCGCCGGCGACTGACATAATCTTGAAAGCGCCGATTTTACCCGTGCTCGGGACGTGCGGGCCCCGGCAAAGGTCCTCAAAGTCGCCGTCGCCTGAGGAATAGAAACTGATAATATCTCCGTCGGCGCGATTAACATTGTCGGTTTTGTATTTGTCGCCGGCGAGTTTTTTTATGGCGTCGGCTCTCGACATTTCTTTGCGGACGAAGGGGCGGTCGGCCTTGACGATTTCGCTCATTTTTTCCTCGATGCGCTCGAAGTCGCCGGGGCGAATCGGCTCATCAAGGTCAATATCGTAATAGAATCCGTCTACGACTGTCGGGCCGTAGACGAGCTTTATTGCGGGCCAGATGCTGCAGATGGCTTCGGCCATAATATGAGCGCAGCTATGTCGCATCACTTCGAGCCCATCGGGGTCTTTGGGCGTGATGATTTGTAGGTCTGTGTCGGCGGTTATGGGAGTTGATAAGTCAACGAGCTGGCCGTTAATCTTTGCCGCCACAGCCGCTTTCGCAAGGCCGGGGCCTATCTGCTCAGCAATTTGCTTTGCCGTTACGCCGTCAGCAGCCTCTATCTTGCTGCCATCCGGCAGTGTAATTTGGGCCATCAGTCAATCCGATAAACCAATCCTCAGGTTCACAATCTCTGCCAAAAGGCAGCATTTTAGCCGAGGCGCCGTCTGATGTCAATCCCCTTTGATTGCGGCATTTGGGCCGGGACAGATTGATGAACTGAAACCCATCCTACATTTTACGTTCGGGGCAGTGAATACAATCATCGACGGCGTTTGGGGGCATCGGAATCTGGTTCGGGCGGTTCGAATTTGTAGCCGATTTGTCTTATGGTGTGGATGAAAATCGGGCTGTGAGGGTCGGGTTCGATTTTCTCACGCAGGGTGGTAACGAACCGGTCGATACTGCGAGGAGTAACGATACAGTCATAGCCCCAGACGGAGTTTAGGATTTCATCGCGGGTCAAGGCCCGGCCGGTTTTCTTGACGAAGAATTCGAGAAGAGCGAACTCTTTGGGCGACAACTCAATTTCTTTTCCTTTTCGGCTAAGTCGTCTGGCCGGGATATCGAGGTGATAATCGCCGAACGCATAAATATCCCGCTGCTTTATTCTGGCCCGGCGAAGAAACGCTGCGGCGCGGGCGAGCAGCTCTTTGATACTGAAGGGCTTGGTGACGTAGTCATCGGCGCCGAGGTTGAGGCCGAGGATGATATCCGGTTCTTCACCCTTGGCGGTGAGCATAATAATAGGCATTTCGAGCTTTTGCTCGCGAAGCAGCCGGCATATCTCGTAGCCATTGATTTTGGGGAGCATAATGTCGAGCAGAATCAAATCGGGCTTCGCATTGAGAGCGGCGTCGAGACCCTTCTCGCCATCGGAGGCGGTGATGACCTTATAGCCCTTGAACTCGAAATTATCACTAAGGCCCCGCAGCATTGTAGGGTCGTCTTCGATTATCAGAATCGTTTCCATTTCTCAATCCATGGATTTTGGGGATACGGAAATTCGGACTGTAAAAGTGCTTCCTTTGCCAACCCTGCTATCGACGGAGATTGTGCCTTTGTGGGCATCTACTATGAATTTAACAATACTCAGCCCCAGACCGCAACCCTCGGCTCGGCGGGCTAACGAACTATCGACCTGATAGAAGCTGTCGAAGATTTTGCGAATTTGCCGACGCGAAAGCCCTATGCCGTTATCGGAGACCGCAAAGCAGACGTTATTATTCTCGTCGGTGACCTTTAATGTTATATGTTTCGGGTCAGGAGTGTATTTACAGGCGTTGTCGAGCAGGTTGACTACAACGGTGACCATCGCATCGTGGTCGGCCTGTATCTGTGGCAGGTTATCCGCGATATCGACTACGAAGTCACGCCGGCCAGCGGTTAACTTTGTCCTGACGGTTTCGGCCGCATCATTGGCTATCTCAGCGGGGCTGGTCGGCTCGACTGTAAAGGCCTTTTTGTTTCGCTCCATACGCGAGAAGGTCAGGAAGTTGTCAATCATTCGGCTAAGCCGTTCGTTTTCCCTGGCGGTCAGGCGCAGGTATTCCTTGGCCTGTCTCTCGTCTTTGACGTTGCTCTCGAGAAGCGTATCGACGAGGACACGCATCGAGGCAAGTGGCGTTTTCAGCTCGTGAGAGACAGTGGCAATGAAGTCGTTTTTCATTTTGTTGAGGCGGATTTGTTTGCCGACGGCCCGTGCGGCGAAACCACCCGCGACGAGGATGAGCAATATTACCAAAGCGCCGGTCCATATATAGACGGCGATTTGCTTTTTGGCGGCTTCGTCAAAGATGCCGCTCCGGTCAAGGAACAGCTCAACTTTCCATCCCGGTAAGCAGTCCGCGAGGGCGACGCTGATGAATGGTCTGCCCTGCGGCTGTTGCGTGCCGGCGGCATAATTGCCGGAAGCATCGACTATGCGATAGCTGGAACCGGGACTCTTTAGCACATTATCGTAGGCGGCAAGGACCGACGAAATTCCTGCATCGGAAAACAAAAGCAACAAGCCGACCGACGGAGTCTTGTGCCAAAGAGCGCAGGCATCTTTTCGACCTGCTTTAACGCGAAAGAAGCGGTCGGCAGCTTTCCCGGCGAGAGATAAATTTTCAGCGACGGAGATGGAAAACTCTTCGGCGGCGACAAGTTTTTCGAGTCTGTCCCGGTCGGCAGCAACTGCATCACTAAGTGACGGGACTTCCTGAAGGAACTGCAGGAGTTTCTTTGCGATAAAAAGGTTCTGGTTGGCCGGCAGCAGGGCACGGTCGCCGGTGGTATTGTAAACCTGTACAAGGACAGCGTTTACTGTCCGGTGCAGAAGCTCTGCCCTGGACAGCGATAAAAGGTCGACGAGGGCGGCCTGCCGGGCGGACTGTCTCAGCAGAGAAAGCAGCAGCAACCGTGCATTAGCGACGGGCAAAGCCACATCCGGGTTTTCTGCAAGCGGGCCGAAGGCGGCTTTTTTGCACTGCTCGACTGCTTCTTCAAGCCGGCCAAGATGAGACAAGCAGCGGCTGCTACCCATAATCGCCGTAATCGCAACGTGGTCATTCGAGTCGGTCGAGAACGTATCATAAAGCTGTGCCGCTTCGGCATAGTCGCGGTTGTTAAACTCAAGCTGTCGGGCGGCAGTCAGACGGCTATCCGCAATTGAGGTCTGGCCCACGACATCAGCAGATGTCGGATAAACAACCGCGTCACTCTCATCGAGTATGACGGCGCCTTCGAAATTGTGCTCCAGGACAAGCTGAGTGAAAAGCGAATAAGGATTTGTGGCGGGCTTTATCCGGTCGAGGGCGTTCAACCTGGCGGCGCAGGTCTCGGATGTTTTCCGGGCGGCCTCGGCTAATTTATCCTGATACACTGCGGAGAGTTTTTCCCTTATGACCAGCCGTTCGTTGGAAACGACCCTGCTTATAAACCACAGCAAGCTTACAGTGGGCAGCACCACTGAGGCTGCCAGCAGCAGCACCACCCACTGTAACTGGTTACGTCCGGCGATAAGGCCTGCACCAATTTTCAAAGTCTGCTTCCTTATTGCGCGCCCGCGAGCTCTGCAACTTCATCTTCCGAAAGGGCATAATTGTAAACGCGAACCTCATCGATAAGACCGTGCCAGAAACGGCCCGTCTGCTCGGCATTTTCACCGATACAGACGGGGAAGTCATTGGCGTTGATACCGCCGGTCCACGGCTTTGAGACGTCGGGACTGCCATCGACGTAGATACGCATCTCACTGCCGTCGTAAACCGCGGCGACATGATGCCACTGGTTCGTATCGACCGTCCGCATTCCGTCGAGCGTTATGCGATTCCAGTCGTTGACCGAGAAATGGAACCTTCTTGTCTGCTGGACGGTTGACAATCTCCACGAGCTGTCGCCTTTGGTTATAATCGCGGTCCATTCCTGCGGGACGGAGGCGATATTGACCCAGGCGGAAATTGTTATCTGGCCGGCGAAGTCGAATTTCGATTCGTTGGCGATACTGACGAAGTCGCCGTCGCCGTCGAATTCGAGAGCGCCGCCGATTTTACCGGCTGACGGCCGCCACTGCGGGTTGCCCTGCAGCGTGCCGGAATTACTGTTGCCGGAACTGTCCGCAGCATTAGTGCCCTCTTTTTCATCGAACTTCCACCAGCCGACCAGGCCCGACAGCTCAGCAGTGCCGAACAACTGCGGATTCTGCCAGGCGAGGTCCTGTTTGGCGAACCATTGCAGCTTTGTCTGACGGTCGCCGCCGGTGTCGTCGTCGTCGACATGAACATCCAGGCCTATCGACATCCCCGCAAAGGGTTTGACACCCAGTGTTGACCAGGGAAACTTTATCTCGGTGCGGTATCCGTTTTCCGTTGTTACCATCGCAAACTCGACATTTTCAATCCTGCCATGCTGGTTATGCACACCCATAGTTGGACTGGTTGTGTCCCAGTCAAAGTGATACTGGGCGTCATCTTCATCATACTGATTTGACTTGCTGTTGTCGGCATCGATATATACTTCGACGCTGTCATCAAACCACCACTGGTCCGGGGTTGAATCGTTTTTAAGAATATCATCCGTAACGTCGACAAGTACGTAGAGATTATTTTCGTCCCACATTGCTTTGAAGTATGCCGAGAGGTCGTTTGGTGAAGACAGCGGCGAAAACATCACATTTGCAATCTTATTTTGGCCTGCAACAGACCATATTTCATCGGCCAAACCATCAATGGCCGGCGCAGCGGATGCCTGTCTGATGGTAACAGCAGGGGCCTTTTTTAACTGTCTTGCCCTGGTTTCGGTTTTGACCTGATTGGCAATCTGCGTGATTTGAGCAAGCGGGCCAAAAACCTGGTTTAGAGGCGGCAGACCGGTTATAGCCGAGGTGGAAACCAAGCTATTGACTTGCTCTTCGGTGCGAATCTCAACTGTCGTTTTGTCAGCAGCTCCTGCAAGCTGAGCGAAACTGTCCTGGAGCTCTTCATGTCGCTCTTGTGGAAAGGATTCAATCACTATTGGCGCGGCGATACGCATAGCCCCGCCGACATTGACGGCTACAACTTTGCTGGCTTTCGGCGGCAGCTTGTTCACAGTAGCACTTAGCGGTCCCGATTTACAAACGCTTTTGCCTTCGTTTATGGCAGCCAGACAGGCCTGCGTGATGTCAGGATTCAGCGAAAGTATAGTGGCGTTTTTTACCTGTTCCAAATAACAGTAGACCGGCTGGCTGTTTACGAAGCCGAGATGATATCCGGCGGGGGGAGTTTCGGTCTGGACAGACTGCTGGTTGCTGGAAGCAAGGTCGCCGGCTCGCAGAAGCGTTTCGAGAATCGCACGTGTTTGCTGTGGATTATGACTCGTGAGCACAAGGCCCATATGGGCCGGGAAGAAGACGTCCGGCTTTTTGGGTTGAACGGCGAACACAGTCACCTGCTCGATATTTGCGAAAATCTCTCGGCCGATATCCAGACCTGTGACGTTCTTAATCTGTGTGCGCAGCGTATCGGCCTGCACTTCACTCTCAGGCGATAACGCAAAGCTTACAAGGGCGACTGCATCGGAAGGCACCGCCTCGAGTGCGGCTGGATTGATGTTGGGCGTTCTAAAAATATCGTAAACGAGGCAGCGATGGCCATCTTTTAAGAGAACCTGGTCCGTATCAGTGATGCCATCGGACTCAATTGAGACGGTTAAAATTATACTATCGATATTGCCAAAATCGACGAATGCGTCAGCCCAACGGACTTGCTGGGGTATCCGGCCTGGAGAGAATTGCTGTAGAACACCCGCATAAACCTGGTCAACGTTTGCCCAGACAGTCAGTGCATTGTTTCGCCTTTGCTTTTTATCGAGCTTTGAAAACGATGGATTACTCGATGCAAGCGTCGGCTCGGAAGCCAGCCCCTTGTACTGCCTGACACACCAGGGAAGCTGGCCGGGCGGGCTGGTGATAATAATCACCTTGTCATCGTGTGCCACCGCGGCGGCATTTTGAATGTTCAGGGTCTGCATACCCTCAAGTGGTTCTCCGGGTTGTCCGGCCATACTCAGTCCGGCCAGAATCATCCCCCGCAACGCGTCACTTTTGCCCGGATACAAAACCAAAATCATAGGAGGATTGTTCTGGGCAATTCCCGTAACACCGATAGCGGAGCTTTTAACCTTCTTGAACTCAGCCATCATACTCGGGTTAAGCAATGCAGCCATTATATCGGCGGGAGATTTCTGACCTATTTCGGCGGCAGCACCGCCGGCTATGGCGGCAAGGGGATTCTCGAATGGCGTGCCTTTTAACATATTCAGGATTGTTTCGACCTGCCTGCCGGGACTGCCAAGCTCGACATACACTAACGTGTCGGGCGGCATCAGTGTGGCCGGGTCGAAATCCAGCAGGTCGTCGAGAATTGACTGTGCCTTCTCGACGATTTCAGTCTGGTCGGCGTATTCGGTCGTGAGCTTTTCGAGCACCTCTCTGGCTGAGGCATCGTCTCTGATTTTTACATAGCAGACGCCCTGGCGATAAAGGGCCTGGGCGACGTGGTTTCTCGGAGCAGTGCCATCCTGGATTACCTGTTCATAAGCCCTGATAGCTGCGTCGATATCGCCGTCGACCTCCTCGGCATAAAGCCCCTGCTGAAGCAACTCGCCAGTTGAGCCGGCTTTGGCACTGCCAGCCAACAGCACGACGGCCAGCAGGACGCCGATTGTGATGTTTACCGTTGCTTTCATAAACTTCTCCTTTCAAGAAACACGCTATCAAAAAATCTCTTCTTCGACACCTATAATTTAGGTAATGAATGTTACCGTTTTGCTACGGTTTGTTGCGTTTTGGGATATTTTTGAGGCGTGGACCCGGGCAAGCCCTTCGACTCTGCTCAGGGTAGGCCAGCAGCCAAAGGAATACTTTGGGCTTGAGGACAAGGCCGATTCGGCTTATACTTATTGTATGGCAGGACAATCACAGCAGACAAATTCGGTCGGCAGGAGGAGCAAATTAGTGGCGCTTCTCTCGGCCGAGGAAAAGTATGCAATCGACGTGTCGGGGCTGACGGCCAACCTCAAAAGAAGCCACACCGAGCGCATCAGACGACACAACATAGCAGTCAATACCGTCGAGCGGCTTCGCCAGGCCGAGGTGCAATGACGAGCGATTTTTTCAGCTTGTTGGGCCGGCTGGTCAGGGCGAAGGTCGAGTTTGTGATAGTCGGCGGTTTTGCTGGTGTGGTTCACGGCTGCACATACGTAACGCTCGATATGGATATCTGCTGTGAATTTTCGCCGAAGAATCTGTTTGCGCTTCAGGAGGCGATTGCAGATTTCAATCCGGTCCATCGCAGGAAAGCCGAACACACGCCGTTGGAACTGGACAAGGAAAGCTGCGGGCGGTTCAAGAACCTGTATCTCGATACCGATATCGGACAGTTAGACTGCGTGAGCACCGTTGACGGCATCGGAAATTACGAGCAGGTAAAACGGGCAAGCCAGATAATCAAGGCGGGAGGTTTACGGCTGAGGGTGCTGACGCTTGATGCGCTGATAGAATCGAAGTTGGCGATGAATCGGCCGAGAGACAAGCAGGTGCTGTTAGAACTTGAAGCAATAAAGAAACTCAGCAAGCCCAGGAAATAATCCGCCTGCGGGAGGGAAAGCCACGAGTCACAAATGAAGGAGTTATGCGCCGAAGGTCTCGCGTTCTGTGGTGCCGAGATAGAATCGGCCGTCGTTACGCATAAAGTGGGCGACGGCTTCGAGCTGGCTGTCTACGAAAGAGGTATCGTTGGCGACAACGGCGATGCCGAGTGTGGCGATTTGTTTGCTGTCGTTGTGGTCGACCTCGGAGACAGAGACATTGAATCGGCTTTTGAGTCGGCCAATGACGCTTTTGACGATGCTGCGTTTTTGCTTTAGCGAGCCGATACCCTGCAGATGCAAATTTGCAGTCATAACACCGACTATCATAATCATTCTTTATTGATTATTGATAATGGATGACCAAGAAACATCGCTATCCCCGGCGAGGAATCCGTCGCCTTTTAATCCTCGGTACTCGTCAGCGGGTCGCGGCTATTTCTTCAGTTTCAGCTCGGCGGCTTTGCGTTTAATGTCGGAGGGGGTTTTATCCAGCCGATTGGCGATTTCCCAGGTGGCTGTATCCTTGTAGTTTGCGCGGAGCCACTTAAGTTCGCCGAGCGTCCACCGGACTTTTTTTCTTCTGCCGATACTCAGCCCTCGGAGCTGTTTCTGGATGGAGATTAGCGAGCGATTGAGTCTGGTCGCCAGTTCAACCGCGCTTGTGGCCGGATACCCCTTTTTGAGAACGGCGATTTCCTGCCTTGTATATGGTCCCTGCTTGTATGGTCTTTTTGCGATTGTCGTGCCCTGCCATTAAAGGTTCGTAAAACCAGTATACTTCTTCGGCCCGATGCCGATTAGCAACTAAATTCATTTGAATTTATCTATTCAAGTACAGCCCGTCAGTTTAACCCGCCGCAGACCCCCGGATGCAGCTATCGGCAGCAATTTAACAACAGAAGGGCCGGCGTGCAAGAAAAAAATCTCACGAAAAACAGAGCCAGTTGAGTGAAAAAAAGCTTAAAACCGGGTGCCTTTGGCAGGAGGTTCCGCGGTCCCGGCGTCGCGTTTTGCGCCGGTGATTCACGCGCTGCTGGTCAGCGCGACTGGAGCAGCATCTGCGGGCAGAGCCGGCCTGGCGTCTGCGGGCACGGCACAAGTATTTCTATAAAGAAACAATCGATAGGTTTTGAACTTCTCGAAGTTCTCGCTGGTTCGATGGCTGTTGAAAAACTTCTGGTAAGCGCCCTCTATTTTCCTGCGGTACTTCCAGCGGAGGAACCTGCTCATAAGCGGATACCTTCCGGAAAGGAAGCTCATTCCTGAATCGAGCATCGGCCGGACGACGTTCCTGAGCGTATCGTCCAGCAGGTCGAGATTAGGTGCAGTCCTGGCGGTGATGTCCAGGTCTCTGGTCAGCTCGAACGGAAAGTCCACTATTCCTGCGTAGAACTTCGCGAGTCGTTTTCCGCCGCCAACACCCTTTTCGTCCGGGGCCTGAACGATATCTTTTCGGAATACATCACAGATGAGCAGCCAGCCGGCGGGATTTAAGAACTCAAGGGTCTTGTCCAGAGCAATTCTGATATTGACGTACTGAAAGCTCTCGCTAAAGAGAATCAGGTCGTATCTGTCTTCGGTTTCGAGCATTTCATATTTACACTCGAAGATTTTACCGTCGTCGCCGAGCAGTTCCCGCACGCATTTACTTAACACCGGGCTTGGCGAAACGCAGGCGACTTTGTAGCCCATATCAACCAGTCGCTTCGCCGTCTGTCCGGCGCCGCAGCCGACATCGAGGATGGTTTGAACGCCCGCGGGGATGTGGGAAATGAGAAAATCAGTGTAGTGCTCCTGCGCAAGACGCATGTTGTTTATATTTACCTCCAGGCCATCGGGCCAGTAGCCATAATGAAGGTGCTCGATGCCGAGGAAGTGCTTGCCGCAGATAGCGGCGAATTCGAGACCGAGGTCGCGGGAGCTTAGCACCTCTTGTTTGTTCATCAGTCAATTCCTGCTCCAAACGTTATTTTCCGGCATGCCGGCCGGTCACAATACACACACCAAAAGCTACAGACTTGTCTTCGCAGGCGTGAAAACAATAAATACGATGGGCGGCCTGGGCTTGTTTTGCCTACCCTAGCTAACCCATCCGCCATAGCGATAACAAAAGTATATCACTACTGTCCTCGACCAGACGAAAGATAATCCTTGAGTCAAAATAAAGGAGGCCGCATTATTAACCGGAAACTAACGGTCGGCCGTAAAAAACCGGGACGATGGGAGTATTGACTAAAGCAGAAATGCCACGCTATAGTATTATGGACAAATCACACAGCAAGTAGCCAGAGGGACTACCGGCAATGGAATGGACAATCGAATATCTCAAAGAAAACGGCATCGTGTGCGTGAAGACTTACGGCCGTATAAGCTGGGACGAGAACAAGAAAATGAGCGAGGAGGCCCTGGAGGTAGGACGCAAAAACGGCGTGCGGAAGTTCCTTGTCGACCACCGGGAAATGGAGCACGGCCTTTCCATATTGCAGGTCGACAATCTGCCGGAAATGTTCAAACAAATCGGGGTCACCGCCGAAGACAGGGTGGCGATTCTGTTCGACGCCGCTTCGCCAATGAGCCGCGCTTTCGCATTTTTCAGGGATACGGCATTCGTCGAGTCGCTTCAGTTTCGAGTTTTCACCGACCCGGCTGAGGCGACCGAGTGGCTCGAATCAGACAAGTAGTCACACAACAAAACACACCGGCGTTTGACCCGCAAACCCGGTTATGACACAATATCGTCGATTCTTTAAGGACGACTAAAATGAGAAGAGCCGGAATGCTGGCGGTAATGCTTGCCTGCTTCGTTCAGGCCGCGTTCGCAGAAAGCGATGAATCGCAGAAGATTGACCGTTACGCCCTTGTTCAGCGGCACAATGTATCGCTGAGCGAGTTCAATGCCCTTTCGCCGCTTTCTGTGGGCAACGGCAAATTTACTTTCACGGCGGACCTGACCGGCCTGCAGACGTTTGCGTCAATGTGCGAAAAAGGAATCCCCCTGACGACGATGGCCGAATGGGGATGGCACTCGTTCCCGAATGCCGAGAACTACAAGCTCGCGGATACTTTCGTGCAGCTTGATACCTACGGGCGCAAAGTGCCATACAATATCATCCGCCAATCACCCGCGGCTGCGTATCTACGCGCCAATCCGCACCAGACCAGTCTGTCGCAAATCGGCTTTGTCCTGCTCAAGGAGGACGGCTCACAGGCCTCCGCTGAAGATTTGCGCAATACGCATCAGGTTCTCAACCTGTGGCAGGGTATCCTGAACAGCAGATTCCAACTGGATAACAAGGACGTCGAAGTCGAGACGCTTTGTCATCCCGAGTTGGATATGATTGCCGTTAGCGTAAAGTCGCAACTCCTGAAATCAGGCCGGCTTCGAATATCCTTAAAATTCCCTTACGCCTCCGGCGTCTGGGGAACGAACCCATCAAGCTGGGAACATCCCGACAAGCATATAACGCAGATTATGAAAAATGACCCAAGAGAGGGCGATATACTTCACAAGATGAACGACCTGGAATACCACTGCGTTTTTAAATACGACCAGAAATGTGAATTAAAGGAAGTTGCGAAACACAGCTATCGGATAATCCCTTCCGGCGAGAACGATTCTCTGCAACTATTGGTGCTGCTTTCAAAAGAGATGAACAACCTGTCCGGATATGAATATCAAACTGTCCGGCAGCAGTGCAACGATTCATGGAAACGGTTCTGGACAACGGGCGCCGCGATAGACCTTTCCGAAAGCACCGACCCTCGCTGGAAGGAACTGGAAAGGCGGATTGTTTTATCCCAGTATCTTACCGCAATACAGTGTGCCCAGAAGTACCCGCCACAGGAAACGGGACTGACCTGTAATAGCTGGTTCGGCAAATTTCATCTGGAAATGCACTGGTGGCACGGCGTTCATTTCACACTGTGGAATCAGCTGGAGATGTTCGAAAAGAGTATGGACTGGTACAAACAGACACTGCCCGTCGCAAAGGGGATTGCTCAACGACAGGGCTATGACGGCGTTCGCTGGCCCAAGATGGTGGGGCCTGACGGCGAGGATGCGCCTTCCAATATCGGGCCTCTGCTGATATGGCAGCAGCCGCATCCTATTTATTACGCTGAACTGATTTACCGGCAACGGCCGACGAAACAGACGCTCGAAGAATACCAGGTAATCGTTCAGCTCAGCGCCGAATTTATGGCCTCATACGTCCACTGGAACGAACAGCGGGACTGCTTCGAGCTGGGACCTCCATTAATTTCCGCAAGGGAATTTCGACCGGAGGACTTTGCCGAAACAAAAAACCCCACATTCGAGCTGGCCTACTGGGCGTGGGGTCTGGAAACAGCCAACCAGTGGCGACAACGACTGGGTTTGAACCCGCAGCCCGAATGGGAACATATCATCGAGCATCTGGCGCCGCTGCCGGTGCATAACGGAATCTATGTTGAGCAGGAAGCGCCAATGGTTGCCGATGGCGGACATCCCGCAATGCTGGCGGCGTATGGACTGCTGCCGCAGACTCACCTTCTCGATAAAGAAACGATGAGAAAAACGCTGCGGCACGTGATGAAAAACTGGAACCACAAAGACACGTGGGGCTGGGATTATCCAATGATTGCGATGACCGCCGCTCGATTGGGTGAGCCGGAAACAGCTATCGATGCGCTACTAATGGATGTAACAAAGAATCGCTATTTACCCAACGGGCATACTTACCAAGAGCCGAACCTGCCGATTTACCTGCCCGGCAATGGCGGTTTATTGACAGCAGTTGGTATGATGGCTGCCGGCTGGGACGATTGCCCCGACACACACGCTCCTGGCTTTCCGAATAACGGCCTGTGGAAAGTCAAATCCGAAGGCCTGAAAAAACTGCCCTGACCTGAACAAAGAGTAGTTGAAACCACTGAAATAGCTGATTATATTAGCAGGGTAACTCGGAAAATATACCCCCAATGAGGGCAGAGGAGATGGAATGGACGATTGATTATCTCGAAGAGGATCGAATCGTCTCAGCGAGGGTATCCGGCATTATGACCTGGGATGACACAAGAGATTTGCCGAAGAAGTATATCCTTTCGCACAGAAGCAGGGCTCGCACAAGATTCTCATAGACTTTCGGGATATGGTGCCTAACTTTACCGTCCTGCAGATAGACGACCTGCCCAAGCTGCTAAAGGACATGGGTTTGGGGCCTGAATACAGGATAGCCGCAATATATGACCCGTCATCGCCGCACAGCAGCGAGTTTACGTTTTTCAGGAATGTTGCAAGCATTCTGTCGCTTCAAGTCGAGCACTTTGCAGACAAAGACGAAGGGCTTGCCTGGCTGAAATCAGGCAGGTCCTACAGGCCTGAAAAGTAACACCGCTGCAAATTCCCAATCGAATTCTTCTATTTTGATTTTGCAAATCCTGGAGTATATTATATATAGAGGGAGCACCATAAGCAGCATCACCAAACGGCTCTTTGTTTTCGTGTAAATCAGCGTCGTAAACCTCACATCCGACCCGATAACAGGGCGACTACGGCTTAATTCGGTCCGGTATCACACCCGATTTCTCATTCCGGACACGTGTAAAAATACACGACAAGCAACAGAACATCATCTCACGCAGCTTGCCGGGGGACACGCGTAATGAACCTGTTGATTGACTATCTTGAAGAATACGGCATCGTATACGCGAAGGCATCAGGCCGAATGACATGGGATGAAAGCATAAAGCTGAGCGAAGAGATGCTTGCGGCCGGACGAGAACATCGCGTGAACCGGTTTTTTATCGACTGCCAGGACGTAAAGGTCGCACTATCCATATTGGAGATTGACAAACTGCCCACGATGTTCAAAAACACCGGGTTTTGTCAGGGGGACAAGATAGCTATCCTGTGTGACCCCTCTTCGCCCGACGGCAGCCTGCTCACATTCTTCCAGAACGTGGCATGTCTCACGTTGCTTCAATCCAGGGTCTTTGGCGACAAAGACGAGGCCATCGACTGGCTCAAATCATATTACTAACTCGCCTCGCTTCGCGGTCGAAGCGGGTCGGCCGAAGCAACTACTGATGCCGAAAAACCCTAGAGAACTGTAAAAACGCCTCATTTGCCGTCCGCAGCTACCGCAAAACTGCAAGTCAATAACTTAAAATCCAACGCCCATAACCAAAAACTTTGGGGGTTTAGCATCGTCCTTTTCAAAAGTTCGTTTAAGAAAAGCGGGTAATAATCGGGGCGATACACAGTTTCTCCTCCATTTCTCCTTCGTCGGAACATCTGTTCTATTTTCCCAGATATGGCTTGACAGTTCAAACCGCTTGAGGGAAAATGCGAGTGAGTTTTAGGCGTTTCGGCGGAGTAGGCCATTATGCCAAGGCATGGCATAGTACGTGCAGGAATACATAATGGCAGGTCTGCGTAAAAGCGGCGAGCAACGGCAAAAATCTGATAGTGCCGGGACACATCCGAGTTCTGTTCGACAGGAGTGGGAGGATATCTTTCAGGCCATCGGACACCCGTCGTTTATCCTCAAGCCCAACCACACAATAGTTGTCTGCAACAAGGCCGTTGCGGTATTAACAGGCAAGCCGATGGGATATTTTGTCGGCAGGAAATGCTATGATGTGTTCCATCAAAAAAGCAAGCCGCCCAATGCCTGCCCGATGGAGAAGCTGATTCAATCCGGCCATTTTGAAACAGTCGAAATGGAAATGGAGGCGCTGGGCAGGACCTTCCTCGTATCCTGCACGCCGTTACATGACGAATCCGGGGCTTTGAACAAAATCATCCATATAGCCACGGATGTCACCGAGCAAAAACGAACTCAGCAGAAACTGTCTGAAAGCGAGGAGAAGTTCCGCATTATCCTCGAAAATCTGCCGGACGGCGTTTTCGTTCACGACCTCGATGGCCGGGTTATCCAGGTAAACAAGGCCGGATGCACAATGACCGGCTACACGGAAGACGAGCTTACTTCCATGACGGTCGGCGACATCGATGAAGAAAGCATTACACGAAAAGACAGAGAAAAGATTTGGCACAATCTTGAAAAGGGCGATTCATTCCTCTTGATAAACGCGACCCACCGGCGAAAAGACGGCTCGCAGTATCCGGCAGAGATTCGCATCAATTCTATTGTTTTAAATAAAAAGCCCACAATGCTCGCTCTTGTCCAGAATGTAACCGAGCGCAAACGGGCCGAACAGAAGCTACACGATTATCAGGAACGGCTAAAGGCCCTTACCGCTGAACTGTCTTTTGCCGAGGAGCGAGAAAGACGGCGAATCGCCATGGAGATTCACGACGACCTCGGCCAAAAGCTCGCAATGGCAAAATTCCGTCTGCAGGCACTTAGGGCCGCCGTGTCGGACAGGAATATGCTGGCTGCACTTGATAACGAGTGCAATATGCTGGACGATATACTTGACGACATACGCTCCCTGACATTCGAGCTGAGCAATCCTGTTTTATACGAGCTCGGACTTGAGCCGGCAGTGAAGAGCTGGCTGAAATTCGAGATTCAGAAAAAGGCCGGCCTGAAGTGCGAATTCACCTCTCAAGGCGGCAAAATTGAGCTTAACGAAGACATTAAGGTCGTCTTGTTTAAAGCTGTGCGTGAGCTTCTGACAAATATTATCAAGCACGCCGAGGCCAGAAACGCCAAAGTGGGCATCGCCAAGCACGATACGGAAGTTGTTATTACCGTCGAAGACGACGGCTCCGGATTCGATGCGGACAAGCTCCGCCTGCCATCGGGTAAAGGAGGCGGTTTCGGGCTTTTCAACATCAAAGAAAGATTGGAATATATGGGTGGGCGACTGTAGATTAATTCTGAGCCGGGAAATGGAACTCGGGTTGTTATGAAGGCCCCGATAGATTCAAAACCCCCGCTCGCCTCCTAACTTATAGACTAAAGTCCTGAGCAAATATATCAGGGCGACCGTGGAAAAACCTTGACTTCTCGACAGGAATATCACGTATTCAGCATTGTGATTCACACATGCACGCCTAAAGGCCCGCCTAGGTGAGTCGAAGGTGAGAGAGACGCACAGGCATATATGAATCACACCCCAAGCGGGCCTGGGATAGTTCCTCCTTCTCCATGCCCGCTTTTTTAATTTACAACGCGGGTGCCACAAACGGCCACAGCCACTGCAAATCATCGTAAAACGCCTCCCTGGCCGTCGATAACTACTTATAGATAAAGGCCCAAAAAAACCCGAAAATCCCAACTAATCCAGCCAGCCAAATTGGCCGATAACAATTACACGCATTTATCACCCTATTAGCGAGGCAGGAAGAAAATGGCACAATTAGTGATTCTCGTTACGTCTTTTGGCTTCATTGGTCTTCTCTACTATGGCTATACCGTTCTAATTGGCAGAACCTGTGAACGAATGCATCCGCTTCTTGCGATAATCGAAGGCAGGATTACCTCCCGCATAACAGTCAATGGCTTCAAGGCCATAATCGAAGGAAAATGGCGAGGCGAGCCGGTCAGAATCGAAGCAGTAGAGCATAACAGCACGCCCGGCAGTCCGGCGTCAGACCTGTTGATTACACTGTTCAACCCGTGGAACCGACGACTTTCAGTTCGTCTCTGGAACCGTCCTAAAAGCATTTTCGATTTCATGAATCTGCCTACAAAGGCCGTCCTGAGCAGACACCGGCTCAAAATCCCCGAAGCTAACCTGCTCGGCACCTACGACGCCGAAAACCATGACCTTGCCAAAACCTTCCTTAACCCCCAACGAGTTGAAATCATACAAGACTTCATTTCCTGCGGCTTCAACTACTTCGAGATTGACGCAAATCCGCTCACGCGAGGACACGTCAACATCCGCATCGAAGCTGGACGAAGCAACAGGCCCACCGCATGGGCGGATGAGTCGGTCCTCAAGCCGGAAAATATGGAAGACATACTCGAGAAACTCAGAAAATTCGAAACGGCTGTACCACAAACCCAGACCAAAGAGCAAACCCCACCCGGCCAACCTACAAAGAAGGATGAAGATAAATCCTCGCAGCCGAGCGAAGAACAAGAAGCTGTGTCAGCCAGCTCGGATGCTCCGCCGAAAAAATGCCTGAAGTTCGACTTCATGCCTTAAGCTCCGCAACGACTTGCCTTGTCAATGGCGACTGATTTTTCTGCGCTTCCTTAAATGCCTCTGACGAGTCGGGATTTGTCTGCTTGAACAACTCGTTACCTAGTATGATTTCCTTCAGCGCGTTCGATTTTGCCTTTGCCTCCTGCAGGAATTTTGCGATTCGCGTCGCGTATGCCCCGCCGAAAAGCCCCGCTACCGCTATGCCCAAGCTCATCACCGCATCGGCCAAGTCCCACACATCGGGCCTCTGTTTCGACTGCTCAATCGCCATCGCCGCCAGTCGCACATTCGATTCAGCCAGCACATCTTCCGCCGTATCGGCTTTCGGCAATTCTTCAGGCAGTCCGCAATACGCCACAAACGCCCTGCTCTGCATCTCGCTCAAACCGGTCAACGCCTGCAGCTTCGGCGACGTCTGTTCAGCCGACGCCTCCTGTGCCGCTATCGCCGCCGTGCGATTATGCACCCACGCATTTCCCTTCTGCTCCTGACTCGGCGCAAAACGAACACTCCCGCACCCAGCAACAATAAATAAACACGCCGTCAATATCGCTAATTTCTTTCTCATTGCTCATACCCTCCGTCGTTTATTGAAATATCAAACTGTGGAAAACGTTTCTCTATCACCCTGAGTCGATACTCATAGCTGAGGCACTTTTCCGATAGCTGTTCGACCTTGCCTTCAAAACGCCTTTGCGATTCCAGCAAGCTCGTAACGTCTCGCTGGAGCAAATCGAGTTGTCTTTGCAGATTGACCCAGCTACCCACAATCAGGGTCGCCAGGAACGCCAACTGCACTAAGACCGACAGATTGACCGTCCTGTTGAGCCGCCACGTTTTGCCGTTTTCCTGCAACATCTCTTTCCCCCTTATAGCTGCGCGTAGAAAACATTTTTATCGCCCGTCGTATTAACCAGCACATACGTCCCCGCCGAGAGCTGTCCCGGCTGGGTGAAATCCTCCGCCAGGTTCGTCGCCTTCAGTTCTGAGCCGATTTCCTGCGGTGTTTGCCCGGCGCTTAGTATCTCGACGACGCGGACCTTATAGACGTTGTGCGAGTGGTTGCTCTTGATAATCGCCGCAAACGCGACGGCCCCGCCGCCCGCACTTACCACCCGAGTTACTTCCGCCGGCCCACCGGCTTCCATCATACCCAGTAACGGATTTATTATTACCCGACCTGCCATCTTCCGCCCCTCACATTGCTGTCATCCTGCTTCTGACGACTTTCAACCGCGTAGCCTGCTTTGTAAAATCCATCCGCACCCGTTCGATCGTGCAGGTGCTCCTGTTATCGCTTCGCACCGAGAATATGTCCCTGTCTTCGGGTCTTGTCGTCACGATATCGCCCACCTCAAAGCCCAGCCCGAGATACGGCGTCTGCACGTCGAAAGTCTCGATAACAGCCGACTGTGCCTGTGCCCGCCTTCTTACGAACTGCATTAGCGCCGCCGTATCGTCCACCTCATCCGGCTCACCCATCGAGTCGTCCCGCACACCGGCTAATACGCTGGCGCCTGTAACCTTGCGGTACTTAAATGTGCTCGGCGCCGTTATCACCTGCTCAACAACCGGCACGGTTGAACCCACCGGCCCATCCGCAATGCTGCACGAGAGCCGCTGGTCGCTGACTACCGAGGCAGTTATCCGAAAGCACAGCACGTTCTTTATTGCCGCTATCCACGTCTTGACGTCCAGCCGGTCGCTCGCCAGCCATATCCCGCATTCGTCCAGCAGAATCTCAAACGCACAGGGATACTGCCACCAGTGCACGCCGTCATCGAGCGAATACTCCAGAAAATACCCAAGCGACCTTCCCTGAGAATCGCATGAGATAGTGGGCCAGAACCTCCTTCGCCTGTGCACATAATCCGTCGTGCCGAATATCTTCGAGAAGTCAAACGCCGGCCCCTGGGTAAACGGCTCGTCGGTATATTCCCCCGCCTCGTTCAGGCACCACTTGCGCCACACGTCCCGATATTTGTGAAACTCCGGATTCGTCGTCGGCGAATACAGCTCATAGTCAAGCTCCTCGCCATACCATGGCCAGCCCTTGATAAGCTCGAACGTCGCTTCGAAAACCTTATAATCCCCCTGGCCGGTCCATCGATGCGTTACAGGCCAGAAATCTTTTTCGCTCGTCGCCTTCCACACGTTTGTCTTTGCAATGCTCAATCTCTCGCCTGATTGCTGCAGATTCAGCTCAACGCTTCCGGTAGCGCCTCTGCGGTAAAACACTATCGCCTGACTCGGCCCATTTTCACTCAACCTCGGAACAAACTTAAACTCCAGCCCCGCCTGCTCACAGCACTTTTCAAGTGCATCCAGAAGACTCCTGCCGGTAACATCAAGCTCTCGCACCACCTCTCCCTCGGTCATGGCCCGCAGACGAGTTTCATCAGGCCAGGACAGTTCACCCGCCTGCACATATTCACAAAGCAGATAACTAATAACGTCCGCCCAGTTCCACAACCGCGAATCCGTCTCGCCCACCGCGAACAGCCGAACGGTATTGCCCTGGTGCTGCGTTAATTCGTCGCTTGCATTGGCCTGCCCGGCTCCGTTGAACACAGTCGCCATCCCCTCAAGGAACACGACCCGCCCTTCGATATCACGCACCCATCTGCCGAATACGCTTATCCGTTCGAGCACGGCGCTATAATCGAGGACCGTCACTTCAACAGTCTCGCCATCAGGCCCGAGCTTCGTCTCGATTCTTTCCGCCTGTCCTGCAAATATCACCAGCCCCTCTGCACCTCCTGCCGGATAAAGCGCATTGTAAATCCACTTGATAATGACCGGCCTGCCCATCCCAATCTCGGCTTCAATCTCCTCGATGCTGAGTATATCTCCCTGCGAATCTGCAGCCGGGTTGTATATCAATCGAGCCGAACCATATTCGCCACGACCGCCCTGTACTATCTCGACGACCTCAAGCCAGGGACACAACCTCCCTTCGACAAATACAAACGCTCCACCCGCTGGCATCGCCGACTTATCTATCTCCGGCTGATATAAATCTACCCTGTTCATTGTCATTGCCTATCCACTCTCGACATCCACAATCTCAATCATTTCCGGCTGTCGCTCTACAACCTCCACAGCGATTGTCTTCATCGACTTATGCTCGTTGCCTTCCACATCCGCAGCCCTTACCGAAAACGCATATCGCCCCTGCCCGGATTGCTCGCTGTTGCACCGATAGAATCTCCGCCCCTTATACTTCAGCGTTGCCACGGGATTTTGATAATCAACTTCCCCCGTCCCGCCGTCGAAATACACTCTCAGTTCCGCCGGCGGACCCTCCTGTTCAATCGGGCAATAATGCCAGACGACCTCGATATTCCTATCTCGCTTCTGTCCCGCCGCCAGACCAAAAACATCATTTGGCTTACCTCCATCCAATTCACCTTCACCGTCAATCGCAACCTTAACAGCCGCATGCAGCGTCCGCTCAATCTTCCCGCATCGATTCGCGCACCGCACAACATAAAACCAAACCTCCCCCGGCTCGTGTGACAGATAACTCGGCAATTCAATCTCACTTGCGTCCGCCTCTGTTACCGCAACTACTTCATCAATCCCTTCGATGCTCTGACCGCGATACACAATCCGACAGCCATTGATTCTCGACCAGAACCACCCTAAACCAAGCGAAGTAGCCAGCTTATGCCCGACGGCTGTCTGCCCCGCGAACAACGCCTCTTTTAGCCACACCGGCTGCATTAGCTCACCGCCCTCGTAAAGCTCGACCCATCCTCATCTGGCGTATGTGTCAGTATCACCGTCTGGCTGTCGTCGTCGTAATATTTAATCTCGCCGGTGAGTTTGTTCTGCACCGCCTTATTCATCAGCATCTTCGCCGCTTTGGCCAGCAAGTCACCGTCGATATCATTTACACTGCTCGCATCGACTCTGCCCGAACCATCGACCACCAGCTTGTTCGCCGCACCATTGGTAAACAACGCCTCCGCCAGTCCGTTGGCCCAGCCGGTCGCCTGTTGTGTTATAACCCCACTGGCCGTCGCGTAGCTGCAATTAGCTGCGACTATCGACCCGATCGCATTCTTCAAATCATATATCTGCGTCGGTGTCCCGCTGGCAGAAGCCGAAATGATACAGTTCTTCAACAGTGCTGTTGCACCGCTCTTGTTCGTATGCACACCGTAAATCGAGCCTTTCGTCGCAGGCACAACGACCACGCAGTTGTTGAACGTCATCTTGTCGCCCACATAATCGATGCTGATGCCGGCGCATTTGCCCGTATTATTCGTCCCATTCCTAGCGTAAAACAGACAATTGTCGAATACTAAGTTCGCGCTCCGCATACCAGTTACAGTGTCAATGCCGGCGCATGTCTGTGATGAGCTGTCATTTCGCTCCGCCCAGAATATGCTGTTTCGTATCACGCCATAAGCGCCCGGCAGATACCCCCCTCTCGAAGACGCGTTTGTGCCGTACGTGCCGTCCGTGAAGAAGACGCAGTTATCGACCAGCAGGCGCGAGACCCTGTCAAAATTACAGCCGTCGTACTTACCCTGCAATTTACTGTTCATAATCCTGACGTCGGTGCTCTGATTGATGGCAACAGCGTCATAAGCCCCGTACAGGTCACAATTATCAATTGTAAGCCCCGCTACTGATTGAGCATTTATACCCAGGGCCCCGCCGACTACCGCCTCTATCGACAAATTACGCACAACACAACCGGGTCCCAGACCCCACAACCCGTGACTGCTCGATGGAACTATTCTGGTCTTGCTCCGACTGGTCCCGATTATCATCAATGATTTAGAAGAAAGATAAACGCTCTCCTCATAATCTCCCGGCCAGATAATAATCGTATCGCCCGAACTCGCCGCATTTTTTGCCGCACCTATTGTCAGTTTCGCATCATTGGCCAGATTCACCGGGTACTGCCCCGCGTGCCCGCTGTTAGCGTCATTGCCGCTTTTTGCAACGTGCCACACCCTGCTCGAATCATTCATGTAAACCATCCCTATATCTCCTCTGTCCAGGTCCCGTTCTTCGCCACCGTCACCCAGTTGCCGTTCGCATCCGCCGCCAGTTTCAGACACGCACCCAAAGCACTTGCCGATTTGTATTTATCCGCAGTCTGCCCGCTGTCGTCCCTTATCGCTTTCGTCCCCGGGTCGATTCGCAGTTCCTGTGACGCTTGAACCGCAAACGTAAACATCGCCCCCTCAGATGCCAATGCCGGCAGTGTCAGCGTAACCGTCCCAGTCGAACCAAGATTCGTATGCACACTCCCCGACTCATACTCAGCAAGCGTATCGTCGCTCGTGTGCGCCTCGATAGCTGTCTTCACTCCACCCGAACCATAAGGCAGCATACTATTACCAACCCGTCGGTCTGTTATCGATGCTATATCCCCATCCGATGTCGTGATTGTCGCCAAGCGAATATGCGGCTGCTCTGCCATATCCGGAAAACCGTCATACTCATCCGTGACAAGCTCTCCATCCGCCGTCAGGTATACATAAATGTCCGGCTTGTCATCCGCCAAAGTGTTCCCGGACGACCCGCCATATTCGACCAATTGTGCCCCCGCCCAGAACTTCCCTCGCTTCACGCCCATATCCCGCCCGCCTTCATCAAACACCCTCAGGTCATTCGCTCGTCTCGTCGCCAGCAGTATTCGATACAGCAGTTTGCGAAAGTGCAGGTAGTAGGGCGACTGCCCCGTCGCTATATATTCCACTCCAGTCTCACCATCCGCCTGCAGATTCAATAATTCATTGTCACTCGGATAAACCTCCGCCATAATCCTGCTCCTTTCATAGAGAGCTTGTCGAACTATTACTGTCCGCCACTCGTCTCAAGCGCCAAAACATTTGCTCCTTTGTCAAACGACAACACATCCAATCCACTCGCTGGTTTCGCCGCCGGTATTACTGTTATATCCCCCGTCTCGCTGGCGATACTTTCATTACCATTCTCGTCAACTGTCTTTACCGCGAATCGATACACACTCGCCTCCAATGCCGAACTCACCCATTCGATAATATCCGCATCCACTCCAAATTCGCCCAACGCGAAGCTGCCCCTGCCGAATCCCACGCCTGCCGACCACTCGTAGCCGAAATCCCCCTCACCGAACCTCGCTAAGCCAAAGCCCCCTTTATCCTGCCGGCATCCCCATACAGAACCTTCGCCTATCGCCTCCCCGTAGTCGATATCACCCATCCCTTTGTCATAGTAAACTTTGAATCTCGCATCGGCCGGCAGCCGCTGACTCCGCAATAAGCTCAGCTTAACACGACCGCTGTCCCCTTCGCTTCTATCTAACTGGCCACTGAAATCGATATCCGCCTCACTCGGCTCAACCGCAAAAACCTCGACTCTCGCTGCTCTGTCGAAACAACTGGCCACTTGCACCACCATTTGCCTTTGCTCGGCATCAATCGTCGCTCCAGCAAACTTTCCGTTGACATACACCTGATGAATCTTGTCGGTCCACTCCGACCGCCATCGCACTAAGCAAACCCTCTGTCCCGCAACAATCCCGCCATCCGTCCGCACGCCAACCGGCAGCTCAAATGCCCGAACTTTATCTATTCCGCTGCTTATAAGTCCCATCGTTACGCCACCAACTGCGTGCAAATCATCTCGTAATCAACAACGACGCCGCTCCCGCTTACCTGCTCACTCTTCACATGGAAAGAATCAACCCGCAGGTTTTCAAACGTCCTGCCCTGCAAATCCACCAGAGTATGAGTGTCGCCATCCACAAACGCCGATATCGCTTCGACTTTGCCATTCAGTTCTACCCTGCTCCTGGCCCGCAGCTTGCCTTTCTGCCGAATCTTTCTGCTGCGTCCGCCCAAATCGACACTCAATACACCGTCTAATCCTGCAACCGACCGCTCAATTGACTCCCGCTCGACGCTGCCCGCTTCAATCGCCACAGGTTCATCAAACAACAACTGTCCATCCAGAGTCACGTTCATACTTCCTCCTCCGACTAATCACGAATCAGCCGACCGCACCCGCCAAATCGAACGCTGTCTGCAATACCGTCGCCGTTCACATCCAAAGCCACCCTGCACCGCTCCTTGCCTTTCTCATGCAGCCCTTCGTAATGCATACTTCTGTTCCAGAACTGCTCCCCGCCGACGTTAGTCGCCAGCATCGAATACGCCGACGCTATCACTCCAAACGCACACACTTCTTTTAGCACTCCCGCATCCAGAATATCCTCTGCCGAAACATCGCTCTCCGGCTGACCCGGCTGTATTCCCAGATACCGCGTCAGTCGCAGGCTCGTCTCCACCGCCTGTGGCCTAAGCGTGCTGACACGATACGAAATGTCACTGGCCCCTGGCGGCGCTATCGGGTCCGCTTCCGAATCCCCACGCAGAACCGACACGCAAAGCTGCATCGCCGAATCTACCGCCACAATCTCATAAGCGCCGTCAAGCAACCCGTCTGCCGACCGCAGGTAAATCACCCCGCCCGGCTCAACGCCCGCCGATTCAAAGTCCGCACCGCTGGCGGAAAACGTCGTCCCGGCAAGCTCATCACCAGACCCTGCAGCCAGAATCTGATTTGCCAACTGCAGTTCGCCGAACAATGCCGGCTCATACTTCAAAATATCAATATCATTACAGAACCTTATCATTGTCACTATACTCCCTTCTCGCAATTCGGGACGCGGATAGTCCCGATGAGTCGGGACTATCCGCTATCCATCAAACGCTCAACTCACGCTCAGTCCCCGAATAATCCCGCCTGCCGCCTCGTTCTTTAACTCAAGCGTATATTCGCCAATCAGCTCGCCGCATTCATAGTCGCCGGCGCTGGCCAACGGTTTGAAGTGAAAACTCCGACCAGCCAACGGCAGCACAGATATCCGCGACGAATCCAGAAGCAACACCCCATCCTGAGGCATCCACCGTGTCGTAACAATCCGGCATACACCGAAATCACTCTCGTAGACATTGACCAAATCTGTGAATTTTGTGTCACCTGCCGCGAAACTTCTGCTGCTCGATACAAAATTGTTAATCTTGCGCTTCTGAAAGCCACCGGCGACAATCAGGTCGATATTGCCGCTGCTGCTGGCCCAGATGTTCCGCAGCACGTAGTTAATCTTCGCCTCGTCTAAGTCATCGCCCGATGGAAAACCAGCATCGCCGGTGTGGAAGACATTCGTCTGCAAATGCTGCACAATCCCATTCATCGTCCGCCTTATCGAATCGCTTCCCTGCGGACTACCTGCCGGCTGTCCACCATTGACTACCGTATTCTCAAGGTCTCGAATCAGCTCGCGTAGCCGTTCCTGTTTCTGATAATCCATCTCGTCCGCCAGGCCCAGGTGGCTCGCTGCAACATCCGTCCCGCTGACCTCAACGGTCGCCGCAAATATCTGCGTGTAGTTGCCTAGCCGTGTCCGATTTGTGAATCTTGCTCCCGGTTTCTCATCGCCTTCTAATGCAGCGTTGCCTAAGATGTTGATTGCCTGATTGTCCGCCAAATCCTCCGCCGTCGTGCCCGCATAGCCGCGAACCACCGTCAGCGTGTCACCGTTGACCGCTGTAACCAGCATCAACTCTTCGCTGCCCTCAATCTGTATCTGATCACCCGCCCTGAACCTGCTGCCGTTGTCCACGTCAAACTGTGTGTCCACATCAGGGTCGGTAAACGTGTTGTCGTTCACCGCGTCCTTGTTTGGCAGCAGCTCATCTTCGAGCCAGTCATGATGCGTGCTTGTCGCCTCTCGCATCGGGTCGCCCAGTGCATCCAGAAGAGGTGTTTCATAAGGCGAGATAATCCCAATCAAATCCGAAACATCCTCAGCCAGCTCCGGCAAAGTCGCTCCTGCTGAATATGTCGCTTTTCCTGTAAATGCCATATCTTGTCCTCCTATCTTTTCTTGTCATTCCCGCGAAACTTGTCCGCCGTCTGTGTGGCGGAGCGGGAATCCATTTTAAATCCACAATCAAATAACGCTTCTTCGTTTCTTCATGTACTCCTGCAAATCCGTCCTGTTGCCTGTGCCTGCGGCCCTCTTTGCCGCCCTCTCAAGACCAGTTCCGGCATTTCTCTGTTCCTTCGCCGGTGACGTTCTTACAGATGCACCCGTAGTAACTTGCTCATCAAACATATACTTCTTTTCCCTTTTCAACTGCTCCACAACGCCGTCCAGATTCGCCTTCTCATCACTGGCGAGCCGCGTATTGGCTATCAGCACCGCCGTTTCCAAATCTCTCGCGCCGGCCGCAACAAGCCGCTTCACAAGCTCCTGGTCTTTGTGAACCCCTTTTAGCTCATCAGCCAGCCGTTTCGCCTCGGAACGCACATCCTCCAGCTCTCCCGCAAGCTCTTCAACACGCCTCTCGGCACTCTGTGCCCGCTTGCGGTAGCGAATCGATTCAACCACAGGAACTAACCGGGTATTGTCCCCGTCTTCCTGCTCCGCTCTGTCTTCTGACAAATCATCTTGCGTCTCTGACGCACTCATCGTTACTCACCTCCCAAACTTCTCTCATACCCAAGTTCCTTGAGCACCTGCTCAGTTGGAACGCCCAACTCTTTTTTGGCCCTCGCCTCCTCTAATTTCTCCATCACATTCTCCGGCAGCGGATTCGGGAAGATTATCTCCACCTCCCTGTCACGCTCGCCTGTCTTGTAGATATTCGCCTTGTCCAGAATCTCCAGCACCATCCGCACAATTTTCTTCAGCCCCTCGCCGTAGCTGAACCTCTTCCGCTCCGTCTTGGAAAGCATCCCCATCAACGTCAGCCGCAGCGCTACCGCGCTTGTCAGATTACCTAACTTGCTGCGAATCACGCCCGCCACCAACGGTGTCACTCCGCTGATTTTGTCCATCGCCTCACGCATCTCCGCTATGTGCAGCCCCTCGCTCGGCGTCTCTGTATCTCCTCCGAACTCCTCTACCGCCGCATCCGGATTATCCGTGTACCACATCACGCCCGGCGAAACCGGCTTGTCTGTAAATCCCTCAATGCCCTTGCCCAGGTACATCTTGAATGACTGCATCGTTATCCGGCTCGCCCTGTCGCTTAATCGCGTATTCAGCTCGTCCTGTATCGGCACGAGCGGCTCAACGTCACTTTGCCCCTCGTAGTAAAATGGCTGAGCCATATTCTGAATGTGCACCACAGGCAAAAATCCCCATGGCAGATTTCCTTCCGCAACAAGCTCCTTGTTCTCGTATCTCTGCCACGCACTCGCCGAAGTAATCTCAGTCACCCAGACAACCTGCCGCGTATCGCTCTTTTTGCCGAACAGCCGCGACAACGCACCGCCCTTGCTCAGTTGATTCCTCGCCTGCTGAAAATGCTGCACGTAGTAAATCACCCTGCGGTAATCATTCTCATCCAGAACAGGCAGCGCCCGGGGCGCCTCTATCAGCTCCAGCCCGATTGTTCGTGCTAATTGCAGCACGACCTCGTACGTAAGGTCCTGGGATGAGTCGGAAATGCGCTCATACACTTCTCGGCCAGGCCTGACCATACAATCGACGAAACCATAGACGCCCCCGAGCACTGCCATATCCTGTAAAAACCCGATTCCGCCGTTGGCCGAAAAAACCGCCTTCAATATCTCCTCGATTTCTGCTCGCTTCGTGCCGTCCGGTGACCGGGATACTACGCTTACCGGCTTACCAAATAGAAAATCCACCGCGGCGTTTATCCGCCACGCTATATCGTTCTCAACAACCACCTCCTTGCGCTGAATGTCCCCGACCGCTCTTCCGCCGAACACCCCCGCTTCAGCGCATCGCACTAATCCCGTTATCCTTGCCGGCAGACCATACTCCTGCGCCTGAACGTAGCATCTGCCGCTCTCGTTTACCTTCCGCCCGACTGAAAAACTGCCTGCCCTGAGCCCTGTCGAAGGGTGCAAATCCAATATCGGATTCGCGTAGTATTCCCACAGCTTGCCGAAATGCGTCTGCACCTGCCCCGCTCGTTCATCAACCAGCCAGTCCAAGTAATCCCCATCCAGCTCCGTTTCAGTTCCCTTGAAGATAGTAAGCTCATATGCCATCACAAGCCCTCGCTATTGACCACTCTTTCAATCACTACCTTACTTTTGCATTCTTGCTGTCATTCCCGCTTACGCGGGAATCCATAATTCGCTTTTTCCTTTTGACTTCTTACTTCTGCCTTCTGTCTTCTGCCTTTAGTCTCCTGTCCTACTTACTTTTCCCTTTTGCCTTTTCACTTTTAACTTTTCACTTCTTATGTCTCTCCATCCTATGGCGCGAACTTGCGCGCTTTTGTCGAAAACTAAGGGATTTCCTGATATAAATCGAAGGGCCAAAATGAGCTTAAGTTCTGGTAAGTAAAGGAGTAAAAAAATTTTTTTAAAAGTCGGCTTCTAAGGGTTTTCGACATGCGCGCTTTTGCTGAACAAATGTTTAATACAAATGTTTAAAACAAACGTTTAATACGTTTGTTTAACTTGCCCAGTTTAACACCTTCCGACCGCGCTTTACACGCCGTTTCGAGTATCGAGAATCGTGCATCGAGCATCTAAATAACTCAGTTTCCCGCACTTTTTTCTTGACATTCTGTCCCGAATCAACTATGGGTAATCGTGTCTAAAGAGGAACTGGGTTATAAGGCCACACCTTCTCATCTCTTTTGCGTGGCCGCTGAGCGCCCGTGCGATGTGACCTTCAAACCCTTTCCCGCGGAGAGAGAAAATAACTATGGAGGACTGGAGAGATGTCAATCTGGTAGGGGGGGCAATTTAGGTAATTCGCCTTTCCGCTTTCTTAATCTTTTTTTGATACACCAATCCAATTCCCGCGCTCCACCTTAAATGCTTACAGCTATTTTAAACCCGTTTTTCTGCGCACACATCAACTACACTTTAGGATGTAAGAAAATGAAAACAAAAGGAAAAAATAGATTTTCGGTTCTTTTTGCAATAATGATAGCAACTATGATCTTTAATTCAATAAGCACGGCCGACACAACGTATTTTGAAAATGTTGCACCATCATCAGGTGTAGCGGATACAGGCAGTGGCAACCGTGCTGTGTGGATCGATTACGATAACGATGGGGACTTAGACCTTCACCTTGTGAACAATCCGGGTTCTGGCGGAACTTATCGTAACAACTTGAGAGAAATCGGTGATGCGAATTTCACGAGTGTATCCATTGGTCTCAGTGGGAATGGCAATGCCCTCGCAATAGCAGACTACAATTGCGATGGATATATGGATGTCCTGATTGGGGGCGGGAGTGCTATACTCTATCGTAATAAAGGAGATGGCACGTTTGAAGATGTGACCGCTCCTTCGGGTATTAGTGTGAGTACTCCGAGTGAGCCGATTTGGGGTGATTATTATAATCAGGATTGTTACCCAGATTTGTATTTCGGTGAACCCCCGACACTGTATAGGAATAATGGGGACGGTACTTTTACTGATGTAACGTCCGAAGCATTTCCATCAACTCCGCCAAATGCAACTCCAGCATGGATTGATTTTGACAATGATGGATACAATGATTTGTTTCTCTCCCCTGGCTCGGGTAACACGATTCTGTATCACAATGAGAATGATGGTAACTTCGTTGATGTTTCGGCTTCTGCTGATATTAATCTCCCCAGTGAAGGCGGCCGTTTAGCTGTAGGAGACTTTAATGGGGATACTTGGGATGATATCTATGTCTTTGCGGGAGACTCGAACAATTATTTATTCTCTAACGACCAAGACGGCACATTCAGTGAAGTCGCACTTTCTGCAGGAGTGCAGACAACGGCTGGAAGTGATAATTATGATGTAGCGTCTTTTGATTTTGACCTCGACGGTGACCTCGACCTTTTTGCGGACGGTGGAAGATACGGAAGCAACAACTTCTTCCGAAATAACAATGACGGAACTTTTACAGATATCACATCGCAGACCGGTCTTTCAAACACGGATGACGCCCATGATATAGTTGTTGGAGATTTTGACGCTGATGGTTATCCTGACATCTACGAAGTATGCTTTACCGGAGCCGGCTCTTCGGTTAATAAGCTCTTTTTGAATAAGCCGAGATGGATTCTTCTGAATGGACAGCTCAATATCCCGCGTCAAGGACTGACAGGGGAAGCTTTAAACGGATTCGTATATGCAATTGCAGGCGTAGGTACACCGTATGCACAAGACACAGTATCGAGGTACAATCCAAGAAGTGACACTTGGTACATTGTTAATTCCACGCCAACTGCAAGACACTCCCTGAGTTCGGCTGTAATAGGGGACTACATCTACGTTGTCGGAGGTCATGTAGTCAACAGCAGGTCAGAAAATGAACGGTGGGATGGTGACCCGTGCGAGGCATGGCAATCCAAAGCTGCTGTGTATGCTCGCAGTGGACCAGGCGTTCCTGCATTTAAGGGTGAGTTATACGTTTTCGGTGGAAACCATTATGGTACCCTTTTATCTCGTTTTGACATTTACAATCCAACAACAGACACTTGGCGTGTTGGAGGCGACATGCCTGTTGCTACCCAACCTTGGCGAGCTACTACCTTAGACGGCAAGATATATGTTAATGTTGGCGGAGATAATAAACAGATATGGTGCTACGACCCTTTTGATTCTACATGGGATACTTCCATACCTCTCATGAATGTATCACGGGAATTCTATGAACTTCAAACCGCTTGCGGCAGGATTTACGCCATAGGAGGTTATAATGCGTCGGACGGTTACCTTTCCTCGGTTGAATCTTGGACACCAGGTGAAACAAATTGGCGAATGGAACCGTCGCTGAATATTGCCCGAAGTCAATTTGCCAGTGCTGTACTTGGAAGCGATATCTTTGTGTTTGGTGGCACTGATGGTAATGATCTAAGTTCGACGGAACTATTGCGAAGATGCACCGACTCTATTGAGGGAGACATAAACAACAATTGCAAAGTCGACCTGTTTGACCTTGCGATTATGGCCTCACGCTGGCTTGAATGTACCCTTGTGCGACAAAATGACTGCTGGTAATAATAACGCGGAGCTTTTATTGCATGGCCTCGACGGTCTACTCTTGCAAAAACGCAGGGCGTGACTTGAATTTAAAAATTCAGAACTACGAATCGGCTGTGGAGTTTTTAACGCGTCTCCACGGCCGATTTTATTTCACTCCATCCAAAAAACAGTGTCAATCAGTGTCTAAAAACCTTTTTATCTCTGTGTCCTCTGTCTCGCCCCGGCTCGACGCTGAGTCGAGATGGGTGTTTTCTGTGGCTAATCCCGATAAATCGGGACTCTGTGGCTTGTCAGTCCTGAGAAAACGCAGGGCATGACTTGAATTTAGAACAAAGAATTTGGCCGTGGTATTGGCTGCGCCATTGGCTGTGCTATAACTTTGCCAATAATTTCACTACGGCTTCACTATTTCGAATTGACCGCCTTAATCTCCTTTTTCCCTTTTGTCTTTTTCCTCTGCTCCCCGTCTTCTGCCTTCCACTTGCCTCGGCTTAGCCGTGAGGCAAAGTCGGGTTCTCAGTCCTCTCTTTTTCGTCCTCCGCGGTCTCAGCGTTCTCCGCGGTGAGTCACAACCTCCGTCCTGCACTTCGGAACCGCGGCTAAGAACTTTTCGCCGTAGGATTTGCTCAATATGCGGGAATCTAAAATGACAATAATACCAGTATCGGTCTTTGTGCGAATCAGTCTGCCGAAGCCCTGCTTGAACTTGATTATCGCTAAGGGCAACTGATAATCGACAAACGGATTCCCGCCCTCCTCTCTTATTCTTTCCAGCCGACCCGCCAATAAAGGCGTATCAGGAACCGCAAATGGCAGCCGAACAATTATCACGTTCGATAGTGCCTCTCCCGCCACGTCCACCCCCTGCCAGAAACTGTCCGTCCCGAACAGTACGCTTCGCTGGTCCGTCTTGAACCGTTTCAATAGCGCTGTCCTGTCCAGACCAGCCCCCTGTTGCAACAACTCTATATTATTCTCGTCGAGCCAGTCGGTAAGCTGCTCCGCAAAGCCCCCCAGCATTTTGTAACTTGTGAAAAGAACAAACGCCCTGCCCTGCGTCTGCAGGATATACTTCTTTATCGCCTCGCAGGCCGACGCAACGAATTCATCGTCGTTTGGCTGCGGCAAATCCTTCTCGATATAAATCGTCACCTGCTTTTCGTAATCGAAAGGCGAACCCAACTTTACCGCATCACAATTCTGCCCGCCAAGAGGCGAGGTCTCGCCTAAGGCGGACAATCCCACTCTGCCGGCAAAGAATTCAAATCCGCTTTTATTTTCTGTCTTCCGTCCTCTGTCTTTTGTCCTCTGGCCTCCGACCTCGCCGCTGCTTAGTGTCGCGCTTGTCATTATCACTGATTCAAACTTGTCGAACAGGCACCTCCTCACGTCCGGCCCCACGTCCAAAGGTGCGCTTCGCAAATTCACCCTTTCACGCCTGCCCTCATTGACCTCGACCCAATACACACAACCCTCCCTCCTCTGCAGTAGAAATGCCTCTATGTCCTGCAACAGTGCCGCGCACCTGTCAACATATCGCGTTATCTCAAATCGCTCATCCTCGTCTCTGGCCTGTGCCGCAAGCTTCGACAATCGCGAACGCAACTCTTTAAGATGCGCCGATACCTCATCCTCGATAAAATTCACGTAGCATCTGCCGTTGGCTCGCCCTGCCTGTCCCAAGCTTTGTCGAGGGGAGCTTGTCGAATGGGTCTGCTCTTTCGTATTCTCGTACCACCGTCGAACATCTTTGAAAAACTTCCTGGCCGCCTGCCCCGCCTTGACAACAACATCTGTAAGCTCCGCCGCCTCTGCATAAACCAAAAGACCTTTGTGTGTCCTCGGATTATACAATCCGTCCAGCAGGAATTTCACCGCCCCTTCGCTTATATCAATCCCGAAATGCTCCTCTGCGACTCGCTCGATATTATGCGCCTCATCGATGACCACCCACTGATACTCTGGTAGTATCGACGCACCTTCCTCTCGCAGCACAAGGTCACTGAACAGTATCGCGTGATTCGCCACAATCATATCCGCCGTTTCCAGTTGTCGTCTCGCCTGCCAGTAGAAACAACTCGTAAAATGCCTGCAGCGCCTGCCGCGACAATTCCCATGTTCGCTTTTGACCGCGTCCCACACCCTGCCATCCGGAATAAAAGGAATATCGCTAAGCGAGCCGTCTCTGGTTTGTCCTGACCAGTCATTAATCTGACCAAGCACCTGGCCGAACCGGTCAAACAATCCAACCTGTCTGCGAATCGCAAATTCGAGCCGGCGCTTGCACAGGTAATTCGCCCTGCCCTTTGCCAGCACCGCCCTGAACCGCCACGGCAGACATCTGCCGAGACAGGGAATATCCTTATTGATTAGCTGTTCCTGTAAAGTGATAGTGAAGGTACTGACAACGACTTTGCCGGCCGCGCTGCAGGCCCGCTCTATCGCCGGCACCAGATATGCAAAGCTCTTGCCGACACCCGTTCCCGCCTCTGCAACCAGATGCCGCTTTGATGATAAAGCCCTCTGCACCACACTGGCCATCTCAACCTGCTGCTGACGCGGCTCGTAACCGGCAACCAACCGCCCAATCGCACCTCCGGGCGCAAAAACTTCCTCCATATTAAAAGGACTGCTTATTTCCTTCATGGTGGGCACAAGTTACCAGACTAAGCAGGTGCGTGCAAACGGCAGTTTTACTTTTCACGCATTACAAATTTGCTATACGCTCCTGTATGGCTTTCTTCATCACGGCAATCGCTTCCGATTCAGGCATCTTTTCTGCCGCACGCTCGATTACCATCCTCGCAAACTCCAGCCGGTCCATCTGATAGTAAACATAGCCAAGCAAAAATCCCAGTTCGGCAGAATCGCTTTTATCGAACCACTCTCTGGCTTCGAGTATCCTTTTCTCAACCTTGTCCTTGTCGCCTATCATTGCCACGAGGTCCACTCTTAATTTCACATACTCAGGGAAAATCTCAACTGCCCTTGCAAGAAACAGCGAACTGCTCAAAAACTCGCCCGCGGCAAACAGTGCATGGCTTTTACCCGCGTTCGCAAGCGGGGCTCCCGGCTTGACCAGCGCAGCGAGCGTATATGCATCGGCGGCACGATAGAACCTCCCCTGCTTCATGTAACTTTCAGCCGAACTCATATATTGGTTAAATTTGTCATTAGTGAAGGCAGCAAAACTCTTATACGGGTCTCCTGCTCCCGCGGTGCCAATAGTGGACACATTCGTCTTGGCTACTTCCGGCAATGCCGGACCACTCAAGATTCTCTCCAAAGCATCCGCAGGCCCTGCTGACGATGTTGCCGGCCGGAACGCTGGAACGTTAGCATCAAGCTGGCCAGTAACCAACTCTTCACCCAGGCCCTCTACATCTCCCGTCAGTTTTCCCAATCGAATCTTCATCAACTCATAAGTGTCTAAATTCCGGCTGGCTTCCAATACGCTGCCGGGCTGCTGCACCTTCGGCTCCAGGACAGCACTGTCGATCTGCTCCGTCTGCCCGGCTCGAGACCTCGGAGACAAGCCGGTAGGTGTGCCGAGTAATGCCGCGACGTCCGTCTCCGCCCCAGCCGTCATACCAAGCGGCAGAACATCTTCCCTTGTATCTACCGCCGGCACCGGCCTTCGCTCTATTGTAATGCCCAATTCCTGCCAGAACTGTTCCTGTGACTGCGCCTGTGAAACCGGCTCGACTCCCTGCGGGAACTTGGAAGTATCAAGCTCGAGAACCTCCTCCAAATCACCTTGTCCCATCGACAATGGCCGTTTGCTGGCAATCGGAACACGCCTCTTGTTGTAATAATCTTCCTGCTCGCGCCGCAAATCACTGTCCAAAGATAAATCAACCCCATAGCTCCGGACCGTTTGTGGCGGAATTACAGTCACTCCCGAAGGTGTAAGCTTCGTAGCCGTCAAGGTTGGTGAATAATAAGGAGTTACCCCCCCCCCATAAGACTCAAAATACTGTGAGCCGGCAGAACGCCTTAGAAACGAATCAAATGCTCCGGAGGTATGCTGCAGAGAACTGGCCGGAGCTATAAAATCTGTCGCTCCGCCATAAGGCACAACGCCCCGAAAGTGCATTCCGCCGGTAACATTTCCCGTTATGATAAGATTACCCCTGGTATCGATTGGATTAATGCTCGGGATTAATCCCGACTCATACGCGGTAGGCGGAACCGTTCCAAGCCCAAGCGGATTGGTAGAAACGGGGTCTTCAAGCGATAATCCCACCGAAGAGAACACTATCACTAAAAACACCGAAATATATCGCAAGTTTCGGCCTCTCATAATCATTTATACCCCAGGCAAGCCGACATGTTCATTAACTGGCTCGCCGGTTAAATACTTTTATACTTGGGCTTCTCAGCCCAGCCCAGCTTCGCTGCCAGCGTCTGCCACTGGTTACGAAGTGAATTGTTAACGACCAGAAAATCCTGGCGATGACGCTTCACCTGCACCACGTCATCCGTGCCCAGCTCCAGCGACACCTGCCCGTCTATTGATACCGTCGTTCCCTCATTGTAGCGCACACCCTGAATCTCAACGATGCTGTCGGCCATTATCACTATCGGCCTGAAGCTCAAAGAATGCGGGCAAATAGGCGTAATCACCATCGCCTGCATCTGCTGCGAGAGGATCGGCCCCCCCGCAGACAAGCTGTATGCTGTAGAACCCGTAGGTGTTGATACGACAAGACCGTCGCTGACACACCCGCCTAGATGCTGCCCATCCACCGACATCCTTAACTCAATCATTCGAAACGGCGGACCCGCCGTGATGAAAACATCGTTTACAGCCGTCGAACGAAAACATTCTCTGCCATTTCGAAGCACGCGGCAAAGCAGCATCATGCGCCTTTCTATCAGCACTCCGCCTCGTTGAAGCCGAGGGAAAAACTCCTTCAGCTCATCCACGCTGAACTCGGCAAGATAGCCCAGCTTGCCGACATTGACCCCGACAACAGGAACACCACTCCGGCTCAAATGTCTGGCTGTGGCGATAATACTGCCATCTCCGCCAAAGACCACTGCATAGTCGGCTCCGGCCAGCATTTCGGGGCTGCACTCGTCAATATCGCAACTTACTATTGTCTTGGCCTTGCGCTTTATAAAATCGGAAAACTCTGCAATCGCCTCGGCGACATGCCCCTTCCTACTGTCCCCTAGAATTGCCAGCTTCAGTATTTGTTTACGGGTTTGCCGTCCCATAATTCGGCACTTTCAATTTCGCACCGCGAACTGACGACTCAACATCGGCCCATCATCTTCCTGACCGCCTCTGCAATTCTTTCGGCATTTATTCCCGCTTCCATAAGCTGCCTGGCCCGCAAATCATGCCTGATAAATCGCCTTGGCACCCCCAATACCCGCAACGCCCCCACAAATCCGCCGCCGCGATTGCTCGCAGTCTCCAGCACAGCCGAGCCGAATCCACACGCTTGTGCGTGGTCCTCCACTGTAAGCACCGACTTTCCCGACTCCAGCAGTTCAACTATCCGTCTGTCAACCGGTGCTGCAAATCGCGCGTTTACCAGCTCAACCTCTATGCCCTCAATGTGCAGTTGTTCTGCAGCAAGAGCTGCTTCCGAAAGAATGCTGCCGTAGCATACTATTACTATCCGCGCTCCGTCGCCGCGTTTTACTGTAACGCTCTTACCCAATACAAACGGCTCTGCACTGGATTGTGCAATCTGCTCAGCCGAAACATAATCCTTCGGATATCTAATACATACAGGCCGGTCTGCCTCAATAGCAAACTCCAGTGCCGCTTTCATCTCCACCGCATCCGCCGGTGCAATAAGCACCAGATTTGGCATCATCCGCAAATAACCAATATCCATTAGCCCGTGATGAGTCGGACCGTCCGCCCCAACCACACCGGCCCTGTCGATGCAAAACACCACCGGCAGGTTCTGCAAAGACACCTCCTGAAATATCTGGTCGAAACTCCTCTGCAAAAATGTCGAATATATGCACACAACTGGGCGCAATCCACTCTTCGCCATCCCTGCCGCTATCTGCACCGCGACGCTTTCCGCTATGCCGACGTCATAAAACCTGTCCGGGAAATTCCTGCGAAACTGCATCAGACCCGTGCCGTCGCACATCGCGCTGGTTATCGCGACAATCCTGTCGTTTTTCCCAGCAAGCTTTGCCAGCTCATCGCCGAACACCTGCGTAAAGCTTCGCCGCTTGCCCGGCTCTGCCACCTCAGTTTCCTCACACGAATCGCCATTTATCTTGAAAGGTCCCGTCGAATGATACTTGCTCGGCACGCTTGCCGCCGGGGTAAAGCCCATTCCTTTTTTTGTGTAACAATGCAGAATCGCCGGGTGGTTAAGCTCCTTCAATGCTCCGAAAAGCTGTATCAATGAACCTATATCATGCCCGTCCACCGGACCAAAATACGGAATATGCAAACTCTCAAACAACTGACTCGCCGGCAGTACCATTCGAATGCTTCGCTTTATCCGCTCTATCGCCTCCTCGACCGTCCTGCCGATTACCGGCATATATTCGAGTATCTCATTAGTTGTCCTTCTCAAATCCTCGTATGTCTGGCTTAGCCGAACCTTCGAGAAATATTTGGCGACCGCTCCCTGCGTCGCGTCTATCGCCATCGAGTTATCATTTAGCACAATCAGAAGCTGTCGCTTGACCAGTCCCAGATTATTCAGCGCCTCAAAACTGGCGCCGTTGACGATACTCGCGTCGCCGACTAGCACCACAATCTTTTCGCTGTTGTTCTGTCGATGCTCACCAAGCGCCATACCAATGGCGGTGCCTATCGACGTGCCTGCGTGCCCGACGGCAAACTGGTCATATTCACTTTCGGCCGGATTGGGAAATCCGCTAAGACCACCAACCCGCCGAAGACTACGGAACTGCTCTCTGCGACTAGTGATTATCTTGTGCGCATAGCACTGGTGCCCCACGTCCCAGAACAGCTTGTCTCTCCCGAAATCAAATACATAATGCAGCGCAAGCGTCAACTCCACAACACCGAGGTTGCTGGCAAGATGCCCCCCTGTGTTGCTGACTGTATCTAAAATGAACCGGCGAATCTCACCGGCCAAGGTCTTCAGTTGGCCTACAGAAAGCCCCCTCAAATCCGCCGGAGAGCCTATGCCTTCAAGTAACCCAGCGCTCGTTTCAGCCGCTGATGCCCGGCCCAGCGCTGGGCGGGATGACTCCGGCTCAGTATTGGTTCGCCCTGCACCGCCCTGGTGCAGGGTCACTGGCCTATGACTGCCACCCGATAAATGCCCCTTGTTTTTGGAATTTACCACTCCCACACAGCAACGTCCTAAAAACACACAGATTATGCATTGTACAAATAAACCTATCCCATTGCAAACATTCAAGTTCACTCGCACTAAGTCGTAAGCGAGCGAAATTATAGGACGGTGCTTGTGTCGCATAAGTTTCAACTGCCAGATACTCGGCTTTGGGCTCTTCATGGGCGTCCACGACTGTGCGGCCCCGCCCAGTGCTGGCCGGGCTCAAAACCGCCTCGTGGTTAAAGGATACGCAAAAAACGCCGATTATCCGCTTGTGGCTTTTTGGACATAATCCAAAAACTTAGCACACTTTAAAATGGAGATACCCCGACGCACCGCACAGCCCTATTTTTGAGCTGTGATAAGGAATTATGATTCGATGGTCTTTATGCAAAAAGAGCGTCTAATTTTGTTCAATGGCCGAATCTCAAAAGCAGGGCTGTACTGTGCCGGCTTCACAATCGTTGAAGTAATGGCTGCGGTGGCGATTACCATTGTCGTTGCCTTAGGCACATTGTGCTATCAATATTACAGCGTAAAGCACAGCCGGGCCGCTCAGGCACAGACCACCGGAACACGCATAGGACAACTCATCCTCGAAGACTGGAAAAGCACAGGCGGCGACCCCGACTATGACTCCGAAGAACTCGGCCTGGGCTTTATTCCGACCGACAGCGGAGAATTCGGCTCTTCCCTGATATCTCTCGACAACCAAACCTTTTTTGCGAATCTCCAGCGCAGCGAAATCGCCCACGATGACGTCGCAGGTGTTACACTGCTCGAGTTGGCGGTCACCATAAGATGGCGACTGGACTACATAAGAGGTCCTATCAGTGTCGACGACCCGACCGTCGTGTTGACTACTTATGCCAGAAGAGACCAGTGAACCAATGAAAACGAAAAATTCAAAACGAACAATGCTCAATGCGGGACGCATCTGCGCCGGGCTTACACTTATAGAATTGATGGTCGCTGTCGGCATCTCGTCTATTGTTATGCTAAGCGCCGTTCTGCTCGTCCACAGCGGATATCAAAGCTGGAACCAGACATATAATGACGCCTATTCCGAAGCCCGCCTCGGTGCTCTCGACGCGATGGTCTCTCTCGGCGCAATCGGCCGAAAATCCAACAGAAACGACTACCGCTTCTACAGAGTCGCAGGCAGCGATTTTGAGCTTGTCACACCGACCACAGACCCCGAAGAGGTTGTAACTGGACAAGCCGTCGAGTTTCGCTACTGGGATACCGAACTCGATGAAACGCTGATGGACCCCGCCAGGACCGCTACTGCATACGCGCTTTTCTATCTCGACGATGATGAACTAAAGGTCGACTTTGGACCCTTCCCGCCCAGCGGTGTCGATGCATTCGGCCACAGAATCTCAAGCGCAGACGTAACTACCGTTACTCTGGCCAGAGACGTTGTCGACCTCCAATTCAGCCACACAACACGAAATATGGCCGGCGATGGAAAAGGTTGTATTCGAATGCGGCTGACGGTCAACGACCCCACTGACGAGTCCACAAAGACAACTGTCGCCGCTACATTGATGAGAAACGAATGGCCTCATTAGTCCGTCAAGGAGACTACGCGATGATTCACAAAGCTAATGATAATCTTCGAGCCGGCGGCTTCGTCCTGCCGCTGGTCATAATGGTGATGGCCATACTTGTAGCTCTCACCATTGGTGCCATGATGACTAATTACGCATCCCGCCTGCAGGGCGTCCGCACAAAGGCCGAAACCGAAGCTATGCTCGCAGCAGAAGCCGGCTACGAACGGGCCATCTTCTGGATGAGCCAGCAGACCGATATACTCGGCGCTCTGCAAAACGGCGGCGGCTCAGGAACCATAAACTTTACCACAAGCAGATGCAGCTATGAGGTCAGCTTTCTCGACTTCATCGGCTCCAGAGCCGTATTCAAAGTCTTCGCCACAGGAATAAGCGGAAGGCCCTCGTTCACTAAAGTCGTCGATGTCTCCGTAATGCAGGAAGTAACCGGCTGGGCTATGGGAGTCTGCCGGGTCCCTTACGGGACGACCTCCACTTATCCGGTCAACTTCGCCGATGGCGAGATAATCGACATACCACTTCACATCAACAACCTTCGCGATTCTCCCGACGAACGCGACATCTATATCATCGGAACCCCCAGCTTCCTCCAGCCGGCCAATATGGGCGAATCCAGATTCACCTCAGGAGGCAGCGATAAATATTCCGGTGTTATGTCACTTTTTCAAGACGGCATAAATTTCAACCAGCCCGACGTCCGCATCACTGATGAAGCCGCCATCCAGAGCAAAATCGACCGCTTTTACAACAGCACCGCCCTATCATACAGGTTTACTCCTAACGGCACTGCCTCCGTCACGAACCCAAGAAGTGCTGTTCAACTTGAATTCTTCGTCGATGGCGGTGTCGGCAAAGTCCGTCTGACCAACAATTGCACCGTCAGAGGATACAGTCGTGCTGACGATAAAACCTGGGACTACAAAATCGAATGGGGCAGCGGCGGAAACAGATTCCAAACATACGACACTTATGCCTATCACTATAAGCCCAACACCGAAATCTCCAGTGTCATAGCCATCGAAGATACCTACGTCACACAGCAATTCGGCGGCATTCAGAGCGCCCCCGGCGGACAAATCTTCATCGACGGCGATGTCGTAATCGGAAGCGACGCCTACCAGAATATGGTAGTAAAAGACAAGATAACTGTTGTCTCAACCGGCAATATATGGATAGCAGACTCAATCGTAGTCGACGGCCCGCACACCCCCGAAGGAATGCCGGACGTCAATAATACTAACGTCCTCGGCCTCATCGCAAAAGGAGTCATCAAAGTCGTCGACCCCGGTATAGCAAGCGGTACGGGAAACTATAATACCGGCTATCGTAACTATTATCCCGGTTCGCCTTATGATGAACCCATACCAGGCCACACCTATCAGCCAATCGGAAACAAGAAACACTCTTACGACGCCGACAACGACCGCTACTTGCCGGATACAATGGTCATCGAAGCAGCTATGACCGTTGGCGGGGGCGGATTCGGCGCTGAAAACGTTCAAAGGGGCTCCTACGGCGATAGAAGAAATTACAATGGCAGCCAGGACTGGCTCATAGTCCGCGGGTCGATATCAGAGGGAATCAGGGGCGTTGTCGGCCTGGTTGGAAGCGACGGTTACGTCAAGCAATACTATCTTGACACCAGATTGCTCTCGGGAATCCTGCCGGGCGACATCTGGCTCAGTGGCAAATACGTCCCCGCACCTGCCGGCTGGCACGACTACCACCCACAAAATTGAACTCCGGCGCGCCGGCAATCCTACGCAATTCCCAGCAATGGCAATAAAAAGGCCATAAGCACTTCGCCTATGGCCCGTTGGTTCGCAAAACTAACTTTTTTATATCATGTCTCACTTAAGGGGGGCGAGGCGGGGGGCGAACCCTGTAAGCCAAATGACAAAGGTCAAAAAAGTCCCCCCAAACTTGTGACTCCCTTTCAGATAAGAAATGAATTTCCCCCCACACCAAAACCGCCGCCGGCGGGAGGTCATAGACTTGCGCAACCAGCCCTATAGGAGAAAACAACACTTCCACAGTCTATCCCCCACAGACTTGCTAATATCATCGGCCGGCCGGACATTTTTTGATTAGGCAAATCCCTCAATACTTTCGCAACGCAGCCGATTGTCTCAGTTGCGCTTTGCCGAGCACTTCCGGCAGATGGATACCATGTCGCACCCTTCCAAGGCAAAATTGGTGCGAGACCAAAACCCCCATTATCAGTATTGCTACAGCCGTTTCCCGGCCTGCACAGCAAGCAAAACGCTGCCAGAGCTAAGTGTAGGGCTAATTATTATAGAAAGAATTATCCGGCAGGATTATCTGGTCCTTGTTAAAAGTGCACTGGCAAGCCGGCGAAGAATGTCGGCCCTTGCGCCGAATGGTTTTAGGGCCGCAACAGCTTCGTCGGCAAATCTTGCAGCCAGCTCTTTCGACCCTTCCAATCCCACCACAGCAGGATAAGTTACTTTGCCCTGCCTGATGTCCTTGCCGCTGGTCTTGCCCAACTGGTCGCTGGTCGCAGATACATCGAGTATGTCATCCGCTATCTGGAAACCGAGACCTATCTTAAAGCCATACCCTCGCAGGCACTCCAATTGCTCTTCATTCGCCCCGCCGCAGATTCCTCCCACCACCGCAGCAGAAGCGAACATCTTGGCCGTCTTGTTTGTGTGAATCCGACTGAGCATCTCCTCGTCTGCTTGTCCATTGACGGCTTTCAAATCAGCCATTTGTCCTGCCACCATACCGGCAGGACCGGCTGCCTGGGCAAGCTCGGCAATCAGCCAAACGGCCATCTCTGGCTCACTTATCTCCTTTGCCAACAGCTCAAACGCCAGCGTCAACAAGGCATCGCCAGCCAATATCGCTGTTGCCTCGTCGAATTTCTTGTGACACGTTGCCCTGCCCCGTCGTATTTCGTCGTCATCCATCGAAGGCAAATCATCGTGGACAAGCGAATAGGCGTGTACCATCTCTATCGCCGCCGCAGCTACCTCGGCATTGTGGTTAACACCGGCACCGACAAGCTCACAGCACCACAAAACCACCGCCCCGCGAATCCGCTTGCCGGGGCCCTCGAGCACGTAATGCAACGGCTCGCCAAGTTCGCACGCAATCCAGCCGGGCTGCGATAAAATCCGCCCAAGCACCTTATTGACAAGTCCGACCTTGTTCTCAAGCTCGACAGAAAACCTCCCATCTGAATCGCTGTTTAACATCATAATTAACTGCCCCGCTAAAATTGCATCTTGCGGTTACAGGCGGTATTATACAACACTTCCAAAACGGCTAAAGGAAATTATGAATAACACACGTATCCTCATTCTTGGTGTCACAGCATCCGGCAAAGGCCGGCTTGCATTCGAGCTGGCAAAATCCATCGACGCTGAAATCATCTCCATCGACTCTATGAAAGTCTATCGCCGAATGGATATCGGCACAGCCAAGCCCCCCAAAGAAGTCCGAGGCCTTATCCCTTATCACCTTATCGATGTCGTTGAGCCGAGCGAAACTTTTAGCGTCGCACGCTTTCTTGAACTTGCCAACGCCATCTTAAAAGACATTCAAAACCGCAACAAACCTGTTGTCGCCGTTGGCGGCACTGCACTCTATATCAAGGCGCTGCTTTACGGCCTTTTCGAAGGTCCCGGTGCCGATGAACAAATCCGGGCTGAACTGAAAACGCAGGTACAAGAACAAGGAGTAAAATCGCTTTACGAACAATTGCAGGAAATCGACCCCGATACCGCAAATAAAATCAGCTCCAATGATGCTCGACGCATCATCCGCGCACTGGAGGTCTATAAACTCACTGGCCAGCCCATATCCCGATTTCAGCAGCAATGGAGTATCGATGATGCACACGACTGGACGATCGTGGGTTTACGAGGAGAAAAAACCGAAGAAAACAAACGTATTAACGCGAGAGTCAAAAAGATGCTCGACGCCGGACTGGTCGATGAGGTCAAAAGACTTCTTGCCGAAGAAAAACCCCTGAGCGACCAGGCACGCTGTGCCATCGGCTATGCTGAAATCATCGACCACCTGAAAGGCAGGACGTCGCTTGAAGAAGCAACCGAGCTTATCAAGAAAAACACACGCAAGCTCGCCAAGCAACAGCGAACTTGGTTCAAGACTTTCAAAAGGGTTCACTGGCTCAACTTGGCTCCCGAAGAAACTGCTGAGTCAATCCTCAATCGCTCAAAAAAGATTCTGAACAATGAATCCTGACCGACCACATTCGAAATTGATAATCCTTTTCCTCGCCTCGAGGCCCAAGTTCCTAACGGCCAGTGCCGCTCCCGTACTGGTCGGCTCCGCCCTCGGTTTCGCAGTCGCAGGGTCGCTTCAGTGGCACCTTTTTGTGCTTGCGCTACTAGGAACAATGGCCCTGCATTGCGGCGCCAACATAGCCAACGACTATTTCGACCACATCTCCGGCAACGACTGGGCCAACAGAAACGTAACGCCATTCTCCGGCGGCAGGCAATTCATCCAACAGGGCATCCTCTCGCCCAAATCAACTCTTCTGGCATCGTTGTTCTGCCTGACCTTAGGCGCCATAATCGGCGCCATAATCCTGCTGATTACGAAAAGCATCTTCATTCTCGCTCTCGGACTTGTCGGCCTGCTGGGCGGTTTCTTTTACACTGCTCCGCCCGTCAAGCTCGGCTATCGCGGAACGGGTGAAGCGGCAATCGCTTTTTTGTTCGGTATATTGCCCGTTTACGGTGCTTACTATCTTCAAACCGCAACCATTGACATTATCCCTTTGCCTGCCGGGTGCATAGTGGGCATTCTTATATTCCTCATCATCCTGATAAACGAGTTTCCCGATGTGGCCGCCGACGCGGCCGTAGATAAAAAGACTCTCGTCGTGCGATTCGGTATTCAATCCTGCGTGTGGATTTACCGATGCGCCCTTGCCGCAAGCTACGCAATTGCGATAGTAGCAATCTTCGCCTCAAGGATGATGCTTTACGCTGGCCTCGCCTACCTTCTCACTCTGCCCATTGCATTTATCGCAATCAGATTCGCTAACCCAGCAGACCTGGCCGTAGCCGGCAAAACCCAGCACCGAGCAAGCGCAGTCACTATTGGCCTCCACTTGCTCGGTTCGCTGGCTTTGATGACAGGTATGTTTATCTCAGCTCTGTCGTATGGCAGAACATAGTTGTCCGCAGGACCCTGGACACAGACTCAGGCGTGGACGTACTTTTTGGCCATCTCGCTTAGTGCCTGCAATGCCTCCGGGTCAAGCCCGTCTACACGGGGACTTGTGCCTTTATCGCTGACTATGTCATCGAAAAACTCCACCTCGCGGTGTTTAAACTCCTTAACCTCTTCTCTAAGTCGCCTGTTCGTCTCCATCAATTCTGCAAGCTTCTTCTCATAGCTCTGCATCATTTCCGTGCGGTGAGATTGTTCTTCCTTCAGCAGTCCCTCGACCTGCGACAATTTTCCCCTGAGCTGCTCAAGTTCCTGCTTGTTTTGTAGTGACTGACGTTCCGCTTTATCGCGCGCCGTCAGTTGCTCGGTTAGATGCCGTTCAGTAGCCACAAGCTCCTCTTCCCTGCGGCTAAGCTCGAGGCGGTACTTTTCAATCTCACGCTGCAAATCACCCTGATACTGACCGGCACTTTCCGGCTTGTTCGTCGCAAGCATAAAAGCAATCAGACCGGCAATCTCACCGTTTCCATCCTTGTATCTAACCAATGTTGTCTCGGTCGAGAACTTCGTCCCATCCGCTCGTTTATGCTCCATAACTCCGGTAAGCCGCCCTTTACTTTTTACTTCCTCAAGCAGCGCAGCAAATCTTGGCTCTGCGCCTTCCTGCGGCTGAAAAACACCGATGGGCTTGCCAACAAGCTCTCGGCTCTTCTGGTATCCGTGCACCCTGGCCCAGGTCGAATTCGAATAAACCAGGGCGCCGTCGAGGCTAAATGCCGCCACGGCCTCAGGCGAGTTCTCCGCGATAGCCGCCAAGCATCGCATCGCCAGCTCAAGCTGCCCGAATTTAGCGCCAACAGCATCCATACCATTAACCGCCTTATGACTGGAGGTCCATATCTATCGCCCGGCCACATGGGCTTAAGGGGCCCATGTCCGATTTAGCCGGCTTAATCCCGCTGACTTGTCCTAGGCTGCAATCCTTATATCGTCATAGTATTTGCCTGACTTGTCTAACCAGTAACTGAATCGGACCCTATACAGCAAAAATCCCCTAACATCAGTGGAAATGACAATCGCCGCCCAAAGATAGCACTAACAGCTTCAATCTTTTAGGACCTATTTAGAACAGAAAACAAATGGCTTTTGTCCGTTCGCCTGAACCGAGGCCCTTGACCATGCCTGACACCTGACGTAAACTCTGGCCCGATGCAAAAACGGCTGATAATAAATGCTGATGACTTTGGGCTTTGCGAAGGCGTCAACAAGGCAATTGTCGAAGCACACACTAACGGTGTGCTGACAAGCACTACGATTATGACCAATATGCCGGCCGCCCAACAGGCAGTCGAACTCGCAAAGACACTTCCCACCCTCGGTGTTGGTGTTCACTTAAACCTTACCGACGGCACCCCCGTTCGCCGGGATGCAATCGTAGAACCACTGCTCGGACCCGATGACAACTTCGGACTGTCCCCGGGCAGATTATCGCTGCTGTCAATCGCCAGCAGCAAAATCAGGGCCGCAATCGAAGCCGAGCTTGCCGCTCAGATTCAGTGGACCATCGAGAAAGGACTAAAGCCAACACACCTCGATTCACACAAACACGTTCACAGCTTCCCTGCCATGTTCTCCATCGTCTGCCGACTGGCAAATCGCTTCGAAATAACTGCGATTCGAAACACCTTCGAGCCAAAAGAAGTAAGCCGATTGCCCTGGCCAATCAGCGATGCCGCCGGCAGAAAACGGGCTGCAACTGTGCGCCTGATGGCAAAGATAAATCTCCTGCAGAACCGGGCATTTTTCAAAACCGATGCACTTCTCGGCGTAGCACATACCGGAAATATAAATGTTAATTTCCTCAAGGCCGTTTCTTTGTATAATCGAGCGGCGACAGCCGAGGTGATGACCCATCCGGGCTACACATACGACCTCGATGCAAGCCGGACCCGGCTGGTCAAACAGCGCCAAGTCGAGCTTGAGGCGCTTTGCAGTGAAAAAACTAAACAGTATTTCAAAGAGGCAGGTGTAAATATGGTGCACTATGGCCGGCTCTGAAAAACTTGTCAGGCAATCTGTTTCAAAACCGCAAAACGCAACGAGCGTCCCTGTTGACTGCTCCGTTGTAGTGCCGCTCTACAACGAGTCGAATGTGGTCAATGAACTCTACCAGCGACTGACCAAAACGATGACCGCAACCGGCTTGTTCTACGAGCTGATATTCATTGATGACGGCAGCTCGGACAACACACTGGAGCTGCTAAAACAAATAGTCGCAGCCGACAGCAAGGTTATCGTCGTCGAGCTGCGCCGCAACTTCGGCCAGACTCCAGCGCTGGCGGCCGGCTTCGATGTCGCACGCGGTAAAATCATCATTTCAATGGACGGCGACCTCCAGCATCTGCCTGAGGAAATACCCGCTTTCCTCGAAAAACTCGGCCAGGGGTTCGACGTCGTCAGCGGCTGGCGAAAAATCCGCGTCGACAACCTCGTTATGAGAAAAATACCCTCAAGGGCCGCCAATTGGCTTGCCTCAAAAATCAGCGGCGTCGACATTCACGACTTCGGAACAACCTTCAAGGCATACCGCCGAGAAGTTATCGAACAACTGCAACTCTACGGTGAAATGCACAGATTCATCCCGGCACTGCTGAGCCAAAGCGGCGTCAGAATCGTCGAGATACCCATCACCAATATCACCAGGCCGTCCGGCTCAAGCAATTACGGCATCGGCCGAACCTTCAGAGTCGCCCTTGACCTGATTACACTGCGCTTCCTGCTGGGCTATATCACCCGACCGCTGCACTTCTTTGGCAGGGTCGCCCTTTACTGCATAGTAACAAGCTTGCTGCTTTGTGCCTATATCCTGTTCGACAAGTTTTACTACAAAGTCCCAATCCTCGCCGCGCACGCGCCTCTGGCGGGACTCGCCGCAGTTCTGTTAATGGTCGGCACTATCTTCATCGCCACGGGCCTAATCGGAGAAATGATAAGCAGGGTGTACTTCGAGTCCACGGGCAAGAAAATCTATTCGGTCCGATGTATCCACAAACGCCGGGAATAAGCTGAGGAATAACTAAGTGAAAACCAAAAGCCCGCTTAAACCGATTGCAACCATCCTGCTGATTGCAGCGGCCTGCGTGCTGCTGGTAAGGCATTTTCACATAAAAAGATTCAACATAGTTACTCCGGGCGTTCTTTATACAAGCGGCCAGCCGAGCGGAATGGACTACACCCGCCTGCTTTATAAATATCATATCGCCACAATCATTAACCTGCGCTCGCCTGCCGAGCACCGCGAGAAAAACTGGCACAGCGAAGAAATAACCTGGGTCCGCAGCAACGGCGTCAAATATATCGAGATGCCGCTCGAAAGAAACATAAAAGACCCGGCCCACGTCCCCGATGCCAATATGCAGCAGCAGTTTCTCGTCATAATGGCCGATAAGGAAAATCTTCCCGTGCTAATACACGACGGCAGCGGGGAAAGCAGGCCGGCTGTGATGGCCGCCGTCTGGCTCGCAAAAGGCGAACGCCAGCCACTCCAGCAGGTCCTGGTTTCAGCCGAAAAAATTAACCGAGAACAACTCGGCGAGTCAGAGAGAACATTTATAAGCAGCTTATATAAATAACGCTGCCTTGGAAAGACCTCGGTCAAATGACCACACAGAATAAAACAAACACAAAACGTATATGGCTTCTCGTTATAGGCCTGATGGCCGTGGTCGGAGCAGGCATCTGGGTCTGGGAGGATGTCATCGAGGACCGCCTCATCCCCAAGCGGTTCGGCGTCGTGGAGCAGGGGCGAATCTACCGTAGCGGACAACTCTCCGCGGCGCTTGTGAAAAAGGTTCTGGTCGAGCACAACATCAAGGTCATAGTGGACCTCAACTCCCGGCAACCCGACAATCCGGACCAGCAGGCGGAAACCCAGGCGGCGGACGAGCTGAATATCCGATTACTGAGGTTTCCACTGGGAGGCAAAGGCACCGGTGATATAAATGAATACGCCGGCGCAATCACGGCGATTTCCCAAGCGGAAAAAAACAAACTGCCCGTCCTGATCCACTGTGCCGCGGGAACCCAGCGAACCGGCGGCGTCATAGCAGCATACCGGCTCTTTGTGCAGAAAAAAAAACCCGACTTAGTCATCAGCGAACTAAAACGCTATGGCTGGGACCCGAAAGATAATCCGATGCTGCTGCCCTATTTGAATAATAATATGGCTGATTTGGCGATACTGCTAAAACAGTCCGGAGTTATAGACGAAATCCCCCAGCCGCTGCCGCAGTTAAAGTCGAAATAAAAGGCCTCCGGCTTAACTTGGTCATTTTAACCGCAGCAGCATATATTCATCAGGAATCTCTTCGGGAAACTCATATAATTCTTCGAAGGACCCCGGGGTAATTTTTTTCTCCGCTATGAGGGTCTCTAAATCATCTTCTTTTATTAGTAAATAATGCACCCCCCCGTTAATATCATTGGCATCGAGAACGTAATCAATGGGCGGCCGGAGACGGAAAACGACCGGGTATATATAACTTCCCGGCTTAAAGAGATAGATAGTTTCGCCCGTGGGCACGGCGCTGTTCACGGTCATCGCTGCAGGCCGGCGAGTCTCGTGGGCCGCAACGATTTCAAGGCCAAAACTTGAATATTGCAGCATACCTACTACAAACACCAGCGCCGTAACCAAAGTCAGTACGAGAACGTCTTGAATCTCGTTGCGCTTCCAGAAAACAATTGCTGTTGCACAAAACGCCAGGACAAGAGCAATAATAGCGGCGGGCGACCTTGAAACGAATATCACACCGGCTACAGCGGTCAGACACGATACAACCAAACAGCCCAGCAATACATTCTTCCAGAGCCGGTCCGTCGAAATAAGTTCCCGGCGAAACGATAACAGCCAGCCCAGTAACACGCATGTCAGCGGGATAACGGGCATACTATAGCGGGCCTCCATCTTCGGCATCAGGATTATCGCGACAAAACCAATAACTAGCCCCAGCCGACATCCCCGAAAAAGCGATATGTACGCCACTTCAATTTGTGACGTCTGCGATTTATCCCACAGCATAGGCACAAATAACAGCCATGGAAGGAATGCGGTGAACGACCTGATTGCGTTCTGGCCCCAGTAAAGAATATCGAAATCCGCAATAATGCGTATCAGTAATTGCGAACTCATCTTCTCAACCATCTCCGATGCGGCTGTCCGCTGAAACGCCAGCCACAGCCATCCGCAGAATAGAAGTAAAATGATGCCCACACCGATAATATGCCAGACCGAAAACAAGCTCTTTAGCTTCCTGGAATAAGCCAGAACTGAAATCACAACGCTGTAAAAGAATATGAGAATAAACGGACCTTTCACGAGCATCCCGAAAGCCAGCACAATCGACGGTGCCAGCCACAACAGCCACACCGGGCCGTTTACGTTCCATATACTCAGCCACAAAAGAAGGGCTATGCCTGTCAGAGATATGTAGACCGCCTCAATCTCAATCAGCCGGCCTTTTTCTATACAAGCGATGTTTGTCAGGAAAATAATCGCCGCAATCAAACGCCCCCGCCCGCTCAACCACGCTCCCGGCATACATACCAAAAATGTCACAAAAAGCAGGACAAAAACAACGGATGGCAGTCTCGCCGTCAGCTCCGACTGCTCGCCGGTCAGGATAAACGAAAGGGCGACGACCCAGTTTATCCCCGGCGGCTTGTTATAGTAATCCTGGCCGGCTATTCTCGGCACTATCCAGTCGCCGGTCTTGAGCATCTCGACCGCAGGCAGAACACGACGGCCCTCTTCCCCCTTGAATCCCGTTTTGCCCAACCCAGGCAGATACATAACCGCCCAGATAACCAGCAGAATCAAAAACACCTTCCAGCGGCTGCTAATCAAATCCATTTGTTGGCCTTTCCAGAACTAAATGCCGGTGCCTGTGCATTTGTTGATTATAAAATACGAACGCAGTGATTTTCAAGGCCGCTTGCTGCATCATAAATGCGATGGAGAAATTAAATGGGTTTTATGAAATAATCCGGCGGGGATAATGTCGCTTCTGTGCCTGGCGGCATCTTTCGACAAATACACAAGGTCAAAACGTCCGTCTTTCTGCAACTGGTCAAGCTTTTTACCAAAAACCACAATCCAGCAACCCTGCTGATAGAGACGGTCAAGTTCCGTCTGGGTGGAAATCTCGGGAACAACTCGCCCAAAATAATATATGAACTCCGGGAGCACGGACTCGTATGCCACAAGCTTATCCAAAGCAGGCACTTTTCCCGCCACAGTGATTGCAAACCGCTTGGTCGATTCTTCGGGGCTGCAGCGGTTTCTATATTCAGTATAACAGGTCAGCATCACGCCGGCAGACCAGAAGAAGACAACAACACAACCGGCGGGATAATACCTTTTCGCAAACAACAAGGCAGCAATCAAGGCCGGAATTATCATTACGACAGCGCCTGCGGCAGCCAGCGGCAACAAGCTGCGGCTGGCGGAAAGCATAACCGTCACCGTGATAAACGCCACAACGGGAGCCGCTGCGACGTGGCCCAGCAGAACCGCCTTTGCGAATCGCCCGCTGAAGGCCTTTCGGATAAAAACCATATCGTCAAGCAGGATGCCCGTTAGAATCGTCATCGCCGGCATAAGAGGCAGCGCATAGTGCTGGCGTTTTCCTCCCGACAGCGTCAGGAACACAAAATCGGCGATGAACCATATCCACAAAAACTGCATAATACGCTGTTTTTTGCCCCACACACGATAGAAAGGGGCGGCAAGCACCATGGGTAAAAAAGCAACCCAGGGCGCCGCGTACTTGAACATTATAAGAAAGTAGTAATATATGGGATAATTCCCTTTGGCGTATTCACCAAAAAACCGGTCAATGAATTCCCGTTTCCACACGGCTACGTCCCAGTTGACTTTGTATGCAGCGGCAATCGGCCAGGCCAGCATTATCGCAAGAAAAATCAAAACGCCTGCAACAGGCAACATTTTCGGAACCTGTCGCCACTGCCTGAATATCGCCAAATAGAAAACCAAGGGAATAATAACCAGCGGAATCGGGACAGGTCCTTTGGCAAGGTCGGCCAGTCCGAAACTGAACCAGAAGACAACCATGTACACTATCTGCCTTTTACGGCTCTGGGTGGTTACAGCAGAATAGAAACTTAAAAAGCACAGAGTTATAAACAACGTCAGCGCCATCTCAGGCCGGGCATTGTGCGAATAACTTATATAACCGAGCGACGTCATCCACACCCCCGCGCACACAAGGGCCGTCCGAAGCGACAGCCATTGTGAAACAAAATAGACAACCGCACACACGGAAAGAACCGCGAATATCGTGCTCGGCAGTCGGGCGCCAAATTCGTCGACTTTGCCCGTAACCTTCGCAATCGTGGCAACCAGCCAGTATGAAAGCGGCGTCTTTTGCAGCCGGGATTGACCGTTAAACGTCGGTATAATCCAGTTGCCGCATTGAATCATCTCACGCGCAGTTACCGCGACGAAACACTCATGGTCATCTAACGGCCTTGCCGAAAGTTCCCAGCCGGCGCTTATCGCCGACAAAACCAATAGTCCGACGGCCAGAAACACCCCGTTGGTTTTATTGTTCGGAATGTCCGGCACTAAGCAGTTCACCTATCTGTTGTGCCTCTATTGTGGATTATTTTATCAGTTTGACTATCTGGTCAAAATCGTTCGGCGCTTCAATCGGAGGATTACTGAACTGTCCCTGCTTGTCCTTGTGATAATTGACGGTGACATTCGGGTCCTTAAGTGCGTGCCCGGTCAGCACACAAGCCACACGCTCATCGGCCCCGATGACGCCTTCGGCCCGCAGCATCTTCAAGCCCGCCACCGATGCCGCTGAGGCCGGCTCACAGCCAAGCCCGTATTTTCCTATAATCGCCTTGGCGTCGCAAATCTGCTCGTCTGTTACCGCCCGAACGACACCGTCACATATATCTATCGCCCGCAGGCACTTCTTCAGATTGACCGGCCTCGAAATCTCTATCGCCGACGCACAGGTATGAGGTGAGAAATTGCGGGCCGTCAGGTCAGCATAGTAATCCGTGATGACTTTGTTATCGACTTTGCCGTTGTTCCAAATCAGCTTCTTGTTGTTTACAAGGTCGGTCAGAGTATCGGCGCCGGTGGCGTTTATAATCGCCATTCGCGGTATCCGCTTAATCATCGCCAATTGCTTAAGCTCATAAAACGCCTTGCCGAACGCGCTTGAATTACCTAAATTGCCGCCGGGCACAACAATCCAGTCGGGCACTTCCCAGCCGAGCCCTTCGATGATGCGATACATAATCGTCTTCTGGCCTTCTAAGCGGAATGGATTGAGCGAGTTGAGCAGATACAGCCCTAATTTACTGCATACGTCCTGCACCTGCCGCATACAATCGTCGAAGTCGCCCTGTATCTGTATCGTCTGCGCTCCGTAGTCCATCGCCTGTGAAAGTTTGCCGAAGGCGATTCTGCCTGAGCCGACAAAAACCGTGCAAGCCAATCCGCAACTGTGCGCATATAGCGCAACCGACGCCGAGGTATTGCCGGTAGAGGCACACGCGCTTGATTTTGCTCCGACCATTTTTGCATGGCTAAAGGCCGCGGCCATCCCGTTGTCCTTGAACGAGCCGGACGGATTCAGCCCCTCATACTGCAAAAACAATCGCCCCGGCTTCATACCTGCATACTTGCCCACCTCATCGTTGGACTGCAGAATGGTTTGTCCCTCTCCAATTGTTACCTTGTGCGCGTCGTCGCAAAAATCCAGCAGTTCGCGGAAACGCCACACCCCCGACAAATCGAGCGCATTATGCCTGTTCGCCCAGCGCCTGCCGAAGTCAGCTAATTTCTTCGGAACCTCGATTTCGTCCCAGTTGTACAGTGTATCCAGCAGGTCGCCGCACCGCGGACATTTGAATATGACTTCGGAGACTTCAAACTCCGCGGCGCAATCAGGATTGATGCACCTCTGAAAAGCAGCCGCCCGACTACTCATTCAGCACCTTCTGCACACACCCACCGCTTCGGTTACTATTTCCTCGACCAGCCGCAACCGCTGACGCTCCTGTGCTGATGGCAGGTTTAATCGAACCGATACTACTAATAAGTTCCGGCAGCTCCGCAATTCGGCTTATCCGCCAGACACTCTGTGGCGCCTTTTTGCCTGCGTTTGTGTAAGCGGCCTTCAGCGCCGCCGACATACCAATTTCCAAAGCCGGCCGGATATCCTTGTCGATTCTATCGCCCACGAAAAGTATGCTCTCCGCCGGCTCACCTATGCTTGCTGCCGCCGCCTTGAAGATTCGCCTGTCGGGCTTTCGGAACTCGAACTGATAAGAATAGAGCCGACATGGAAAAAAGTCCAGCAGCCCCAGTTGAGCCAGATGCCTGTCCAAAGAACCGGCACTAATGAACGTGTTGCTAACTATCCCGAGCTTAAGCCCCATTCTTTGAAGTTTACTCAAGATGTCTTTTATATCCGGCTCGATCTTTGCCAGCCCGCCGAGCGGCTTATACCAGAGCCAGCCAATCTCACGCCACTGGTCTTCCGTGAGTTTATAGCCATGCTTTGCCCCCGACCTTCTCAGCAGCGAAAGTGCATCGAAGTCCCTGCCGGTAACATCCGCCCACAGGCATCGCAGTCGCACCGCGACTAAATTTCGCAGGCAATACCAACTGAAACCGCCGACCGGCTGACCGAGATTCTTCAGATAATCGTAAGTCAATCGCGCGCCTTGCCGAAACACCTTCATTGTCTGCACCCTGCCGAAATTCAGCAAAGTGTCGCCAACGTCGAACAGCACCGCTTTGATTCTTCTTTCAGCCAAGTATCTTACCTCAATGGTGGTAAATCGTTTCCGAAGACCTCCTTAATCCACTTAAACATTTCGTCATCCGATATCGCGGACACCCTGTCTGAGGCGTACTCGGCTGCAATACTGTCCCTTATCTTTGTCACCCGCGGGTCGTGCTTGGCTATATCAATCCTGAATCTCGCCTCAATCCAGTGCTTTATGCCCGCGGCGCCGGTCTTGTCGGTTATCGCCACCTGCACTGGCCGTTTGAGCAGCTTGTCGGTGTCGAAGCAGTTATATATCTCCTCATTCTTCAACAGCCCGTCGGCGTGAATGCCGGCCCGCGTCACGTTGAAGTCCCTGCCAACGAGCGGATAGTTGCTCGAGATTTTAAAGCCCAGTTCTCGAACAGCATAATCCGCAAGTTCGGTTATCGCAGCGTAATTGACGCCATCGGTTACACCCTTGATTTGCGCGTGCTCAACAACCATCGACTCAAGCGGAGGATTGCCCGTTCGCTCGCCGACGCCGAATATGGCGCTATTAGCGGCACAGCATCCGTAGAGCCAGGCCGTCGCAGCATTCACTGCCACCTTATGAAAATCGTTATGGCCGTGCCATTCGAGCTGTTCCGCCGGCACACCGATTTCACGCAATCCCGCCACAAGCCTGGGTACACCACGCGGCAAGGACGACCATGCCCACGGCACACCAAAGCCCAGCGTATCACACAGACGAATCTTTACCGGCATCTTGTACTGCTCGGAAAGTTTCATCAGCTCCGCCGCAAAAGGCAGCACAAAGCCATCGTAATCGGCCCTTGTAACATCCTCGAAATGGCATCTCGGTATCACGCCCTCATCCAGTGCCGCCTTGACGACATCCAGATACGCCGCAAGCGCCTGCGCGCGGGTCTTTCGCAGCTTGAGAAAAACGTGGTAGTCGCTCACCGACGTCAGTATTCCCGTCTCCGCCAGGCCCATCTGCTTGACCAGCCGGAAATCTTCCGCCACGGCTCTTATCCAGCCGGTTATCTCGGGATATTTATAGCCGCGCTCCTTGCATAACTGGACCGCTTTTCTGTCGCGCTCGGAATACAGGAAAAACTCGGACTGACGAATCAATCCTGTGTCGCCGTCGATTTTGTGGAGCAGGTCGTATATCTTCAATATCTGCTCAGGCGTATAGGGAGGTCTGGCCTGCTGGCCGTCGCGAAAGGTCGTATCTGTAATCCATATCTGTCCAGGTATCTCGTATTCAACCTGCCTCTTGTCAAACTTTGCACGCGGAAACTCACTATACGGAAACATTTCCCGATACAGATTCGGCTCTTTAACATCCACCAGCTTAGGAACCTTCTTTGCCATATTCAACATTACCTCCAATCGGCACCAAATTGCTAAAAAACTTTACTGCGGTGGGCGAGTCGCCGCAGTGGCCGAGATGGGAGTCGAACCCATACGCCCAATTACGGGCAGGGGATTTTAAGTCCCCAGCGTCTGCCATTCCGCCACTCGGCCCGCCGAAACAGATTACTCAATTTTGCGACATTTTGCAAAACGTTTATTCCGCCCATACAGCGGGTTTTACCCGCCTTCGGCGGGTTTATATGCAATACTACCCCTTAAGGGCCGGTTTGTGTTCAGCCGAAAGGTTGACCCGTGCGAATTCGCCGTAATACTTTCTGGCCGCAGCATCATAAGCGCGAGCGGCGTCGATTTCGTTGTCGAAATAGCCCAAATATATACGTTTCCCTTCGTAGTTAATTCCGGCACGCCACTTTTTATGTTCTTTGCTAAAACTGACACCGATAAAGCGCGAAGAAGTATTTTTCCTCTTGGGCACGTTTTGGCGATTTTGTGATTGCGTTGCCGGACGCAGATTGGCCATCCTATTGTCTAAAGAGTCGCCGTTTTTGTGGTCAACAAGAAAGCCCTTGGGCTCATTCATAATTTCCCTGTGCATGTTCGACAGTTTAGTCCTCCCGGGACCTGTTTTAACGTTTCTGACTGCATAAAATTTTCTTCTGTTGTCTCCCTTTAGATACCATCTGTAATGACCCAGCCGATAGTAAACATCGGGGTCAACGATTGTGTATTCCCCATCGCCGAGATAAATCCTGCGAAAGACATAGCCGTATTTTCGCCTGCGATAAACCATCACCGGCCAGGTGAAAATCCTGTCCAACCATACTGGAATACTGATTGTTACGTTTACGCCGCTTTCCATTTTCTCTCTCCCTCGTCCCCGCCTGCCCTCGACTGTTGCTCCCATCGTTTCTCTGTCGGGGGAGAGTCTGCTTACCTGGCAGGCAGCAGGGGACCCATTTTTTTCTTTTTACTTTTGCCTTTTTCCTTTTTACTTCCGTCCTCCGACCTCGGTCATCCGTCCTCGGGCCGCTAGCGCGTCCCTCTATCCTATGGCGCGAACTTGCGCAATATTGACGAAAAATCGTGTTTTGAAGGTAGGACGAAATAGGCCTAAGTGATTGTGTGGCAGGGGATAAAAATTTTTTCAAAAAGTCGCCGACTAAGGGTTTTCGACTTGCGCGCTTTTGCTGAACAAATGTTTAAAACATTTGTTTAAAACAAGTGTTTTTTGCCCACCTTGATATTTTAAACCCGACTACAGATATAAAGACGAAAAATAGTTTTCAACACTGCCTGAATGGCAGAAATATAGCTTTGCCTACGGTTATGCTATTGCAAGAAAATGGCAAGGAGCAATTAGATTCTTGGATCATGTTCCGTACACAATTTTTTATGGGTCGGTATTTACCCCGACAATTTATCCGGTGAAGGATTAGTTAAAAAATGGCAACTCCCCAATTATTGCTTATTTTTTCGCAAACCATCCTTTTTGCTCAAGGACATCCCGTGCTATATGAATATGTTCCTCTTGAAACATTCGTTTACGGTCGTTCCATGCATAGGTTTTAGAAATGGTCTCATCTATCGCCCTGGCGTTTTCGCGAGTAGCGACCCAATGAACAGTAGCAAGTAACTCCATGCCAAAAGGAGTTTCAAATCCCCTAATTAAATTCACAACCCGTTCAAACCGCTCCCTTGTACTATCATGCTTCTTCAAAAATATTTCTGCCTGCGCAGCAGCTTCATAGTTCAATTCAATCTGTATGTCAGGTCTGTCTTCTGCATCACCGTATCCGGAAATAAAATGTCCCTCCATGTGGCTCAGAACGTGTCGAAGATTTTCTGCATAAGGTCCATATAGCCCCTTCGAATATCGTAATCTAAGTTTTTCCCCGGCTTCCTGCATGAAATAACTCAACTTATGTATCTCAAGCAATGAAACAAATGGATCCATCACAGCTTCCAAATAGCGACGCATTAATCCTAATAATGCTGCCCGTCCAACGGTCATTTTAGGAGAAGTTTTTTCTTTGACCATTATTTCTGCCGCAGGCGCACCAGCAGGTTCATAAAGCAATACGTTCATATTCGGTAAATACTCAAAAGCATTTTCTATCAGCGGCCTGACTTGTTCCCAGTTTAAACCGCCCAGACCACAACCCAAAGGGGGAATCGCGATAGAATGAATATTTCTTTTACGCACTTCTTCTATCAAAGCTTTCAGGCCGGACTCGATGTCCTCGATCCTACTTTTTCCTTTCCAGTGGCGCTTCGTGGGAAAATTGATGACATATCGAGGATTTTCAAAGCGATTTAGTTCGCAAACCAACATCATGCCGGGATGGAGTTGTTTTTTATCACAGGCGGATTTATAGACCTTTGAGTTCTCCGGGAACGCCTTAGAAAATTGTAAAGCAATCCCCCGCCCCATTACGCCTATGCAATTAACGGTGTTGACCAAAGCTTCAACATCGGCCTTGAGTATGTCGCCCTGCGTTATCTTTATCATGTTTATTTCCTTAACATCTTCAATAATACCATTTTTGCTCAACCGTTACCAGATTTGCATGTGCATCGCCAATCTTTTCGATTACAGCATTCCTGATATCGTTCTTCTGTACGCCAATCTTTTCTATCAGTTGCCATGGGAATGATCCATACACCAGAAACTCCGCCTGTTTCCCTTCCTTAATTATTGTATCCTGCCAATTTGTTTCATCCACCGCCGACCAATCAACTTTATCAAGTTTGTTAATATCATTGTAAAAATTGGCAATTCGCTCTCTGGCATTTCGATCAGAGAAAGCCCAACGGACTTTGTTCTTTTTTGCCCATTCAATCGTAGATATCAAATCAGCCTGTAAGTGCAAAATTGGTCCTTGTCCGCCTCTGTAGGTAATATCTGGATGGTTTCCCCTGTAGAGAATATAAAGCATAATCGAACGCGGACAGAAATAGAACGGCACATATTGTCCGACTTTTGTGCCCGGATGACATTTAACCTCACATTCCTCAAGCCGAGCTTGCTTGATGGTTGATATGCCCACTATTTCGCAATCCAGCCCTAACTCGTTCCGCTTTGCATCCGACCACAACACCTTATCTCTTAAGATGCCTTCAAGGTTGTCGATATGTGTAATATGATATATCTTTGGATGTTCTGGTATTGTAGGCATTTGCTTTATAGAACCGACACAGTAATCTCCAAAAAGTTGTCATCACTTTATTTTAGGGGTGATAAGAAGTCAAGGGGGCTTTGTGGAAAGGTACAAGAACCGGCTTCACTGCGACGATTTGCGATGTAAGACATTCGGCGTGAGCTGTCTTGTGGACTAGCAAATACGAAACGGCCTGTAAAACACTTGCGGCCCGGGCGATACCCACTTAAAATACCCCTCACTTACTCACCGCAGAGACCGCAAAGTTCGCAGAGATTGATTTATGTTTTCTCTCTGGGGTTTCCGCGTGCTCTGCGGTGCATGGTTTTACCTGTTCTTGAGGGAAAGTATGCTGGCCAAGTTGTATAGCGTCGCACTGGAAGGTATCGAGGGAATCATCTGCGAGGTCGAGGTTGACGTCGCACGAGGCGGTTTTGAAAAAACGCTCATCGTGGGTCTGCCCGATGCGGCCGTAAAAGAAAGCTCCGAAAGGGTCAAAAGCGCCATAATAAACTGCGGCTACAAATACCCCAAAACACAATCGCTGGTAAACCTCGCGCCGGCAGACGTCAAAAAGGAAGGCCCCTCATTTGACCTGCCCATCGCCCTCGGAATGCTGCTGGGACAAAACATATTCACAAGCACGCTCCTGAAGGATTTCGTCATCGTCGGCGAGCTTGCCCTCGACGGCAGGGTCCGGCCGGTCAACGGCGTCCTGAGTATGGCGATGACAGCAAAGACAAACGGCTTCCGTGGCATCATTGTTCCTTTGGACAACGCACAGGAAGCCGCCGTCGTCGATGACCTGGAAGTATACGGCGTCGGCTCGCTTGCACAGACCATCGGATTTTTGAACGGACAACTACCGCTCGAAGCCACCTCGATAGATATTGACGAGATTTTCAAAACCGAAAGTCGCTACGACGTTGACTTCGCAGACGTCAAAGGCCAACAATCCGCCAAGCGAGCCCTCACTATCGCCGCTGCAGGAGGGCATAATATCCTTATGATAGGCCCGCCCGGAGCCGGCAAAACTATGCTCGCTCAACGGCTGGCGACCATCCTGCCGCCACTGTCGCTGGCCGAATCGCTTGAGACGACCCGAATATACTCTACCTTGGGCCTATTGGGTAAAGGCAAGGCGCTGCTGGCAACACGCCCCGTCCGAATGCCCCACCACACCGCAAGCGGCCCGGCCCTTGTCGGAGGCGGCACAAACGCCAGGCCAGGCGAGCTTTCGCTGGCACATCACGGTATCCTTTTCTTAGACGAATTCACGGAGTTCCCTCGCCACGTCCTCGAAATGATACGCCAGCCCTTGGAAGACGGAACAGTCACCGTATCCCGCGCAAAAAAAACCATAAAATACTTCGCCGCCTTTCTTCTCGTCGCCGCCTGCAATCCCTGTCCCTGCGGCTACTACGGCAGCGATTTTCGCCGGTGCAAATGCACGCCGGGACAAATCGAACGGTATTTGTCAAAAATCTCCGGCCCGCTGATTGACCGAATCGACATACACATAGATGTCCCGCCCGTGGGTTTTGGCAAACTACGCTCAAAGGCAAACCAGCTCGATAGCGCAACCGTAAGTGCAGACGTTATGAAGGCACGCGGCATACAGAAAAAACGTTTCGGTGACGGCAGGATTCTCACCAACGCCAGGATGACCCACAAACAGGTCGAGAAGTTCTGCCCGCTCGACAGCCCCTGCGAAATGCTGCTTAAACAGGCGATGGTTGAATTCGGCCTGTCGGCCCGGGCCCACGACAAAATCTGCAAAGTCGCGCGAACCATAGCCGACCTCGTCAACTCCGAAAGTATTCAGCCCGAGCACATCGCCGAGGCCGTCAGCTATCGCAAATTAGACAGAAAGCTGTGAGCACAACCATTTGGCCTTGTTTTGAGTTACACCCAAATCTGACCCTATAATCTCCCCACCGACAACGCCTTCACGCCCGGCCAGTCCGGTTATGACCGGTTTGCCTGCCAACCAGTCAGTTTCTCCCAAACCACCTTGCACCCGCAGATTTTCCCCTTAACCCGCCTAATGCAAGTGCCGATACATATTTGGCTGTAAAAAATTGATTCCTGACTACCAGAGGACTTTAGAAATGGGAATTCAGAACTGGTCGGAAAATATAATTCTCGTTGATATGCCTGCCGAGCCGCAGATGGGCGACGAGCTGAAAACCGTTACAGATATTGTCAAAGACAGAGGCGACTGCGACGTTGTGCTGGATTTCTCCAATATCGACATAATAACTTCATCGAGCTTATCAAAGCTGCTCAAGCTAAGGAAAACACTGGTGGACTGGGACCATCAGCTTATCTTCTGCAACGTGGCGCCGGCCACAAGGGGCATATTCGCCGTTACCGGCCTTGAGGGCATCTTCAAGGTCGTCGACGACAAATTCATAGCATTGGCGGGCTTGCAACTGACCAGCTAATCCGGCTCCAGGACCCTTGACTGACCAAAGAAACCGCACCAGCAGCAAATCTTCCCGCGCAACAACAAAAGCCCTTTACAAAATCCTTTCAGCAGTACTTTTTATTGTTACGCTGTCAGCGCAAAAAAATGACAACTGGCAGCTCACGATGCCAATTGTCATCCCGCCTCCGTATCCACGGGCAGCTCTCTCGCCGTCCTCCCTCTGACCTATGATAGCTTAACAAATCTCAGGATTCGCCTTTGCCCCTCCTCTTCCACCATTCGGGCTTGGCCGGCTCCTGCACCCTCTGTTCCCATTTCTCTCCCTGCTTGTCAAAGCGAACCTTTTCCGCACCAATGTCGAGCACCATAACGTCGTGAATCGTATCGCCCTCGTGCAGCAACTGGTCCTCGATAAGAACGGTCGGGTCTTCCTCGCAATACAGAATAGCCGTCACAACGCCAAACCTCGGCTCAGGACGGTCGTACATAACATCGTCTTTTTTGCTGCTTCCCTTTGACGCATGGGTGGCAACCTTATAGCCAAGCATTCCGCAAACAGCTACCGCAGCCAGTAACAACCATTTTATTGTGCCTTTGTCCATAATTTCTGGGCGAACACTGCAGCAAATCACAGCCGTATCTTTGTCAGGTCCGCATCTCTCCTCAAATCGGATTCAGTTTTTTCACTGACGCCCCTGTTTGCCGCTCTTTTGCAAACTTGACGCGTCACATCCGGAAAAAACGACAGTAATAAATCGGCATTATCGTAAGCGCTCTTAACTTCCTCCCACACTCAATCCTGTAACGAGGCATACAAAAAACGTCCGAAAACCTCCCTCTCTATGGGCGAAAATCGCGCGCAGCTTTCTCTAAATTATAATATACGAATCGCTCGCCCGAGTTCCTAACGGCTTTTTGAGCAAATTACCTCCTCAATCGCTATGGCCACGACATAATCGGCCAGCTTCCTCTCCTGCGGGTCCGCCTCATAGCCGGCTATTATGCTTCTATCAGGATACGCCCCCATCTCGCGTATAAGCTCGCAGGCCGCCCGGCGAATCTGCTCATCAGTTTGATTCGGCCTGGCCTTGTGTCCGGCCGCTTTGAGAATGCGCTCAAATTCCCCTTTGCCGTCGAACCAGTCCAATCCAAATTCCAGCTCGGCTGCTTCACGTCGTCTGTCCGGGGCAAAAAGATACTGCATACCAACCGGATTATAGGTCTCTATCCGCTCCTCGACAAACGACAACGCCGCCTCTCGATACGCCGAATACTTAACCTCATCAAAGGAATAATTCCGCCGCTCTGTCTCGCCATTGAGCAGGACGTCTATCTTTTCCGCCACGAGGTCTTTGTTTTCGGCCAGCAGTTCGTGAAGCTTCTCCCAGTATGCTTTCAAAAGCAGCCCAACATCATCCATTCAAATCTCTTGCGGTCTCCATCGTTGTTTGCTCTGAAGTTCCGTGCGGCGTTTTTCCCGTGCGTGCTGCTAATTCCATCATCGCCTCATAGCGAATTGACTTGCCGTAAAACCCCTCCTCATCCTGGGTATAAACCTTTAGCGAGTCACTGGCCACAAGCGAAAGCTCGCCCCGCCGAACAAGCTCGCCAAAACACAACCTTCGCATATCAACATCCCGCTTATCCGCTGCGTCTGTCTGCTCAACAACCCACGCCAGAAAATCCGTTGCCAGAAGCTCCATTCCTCCTGCAGTATCCCGCTTTCTTGGCCCTGTTTGTTTGGACTTTCTAACAGACTCACCCGGTGCCGGTGCATTTTCCAACCTGCTCCCGGTCGGTATAGCGGCCCCCGGCGTGCCGGCGCTCGAAGCCGGCGCAGCAATCCCCGCACGCAACCTTGCCGCCGCATTCTTCAGTCCCTCAACAAGCTCACCGTATTTCTGATGTGCCAGCTCCCGAAACCGGACGTACCGGCCTTGTGCCTGAGAGTATCGTCCCACTCTGCTGACTTTTTGTTTGGCCCTCTTCCTGGCAAGACTGTACAGCCCCCAGCCCGCAGCCAATATCACAACGACAAGCAGTTGGGTCCAGAAGGTTTCCTCACCATCGCCCGCCGCCAAACACACAAACTCCGAAAGTACCAATTCCATTACTCACATTGACTTTCGATTTTCCATTTTCAATTTATCGCCCGAACAACGCAACGGTGAGCTTCAAAGAGCAGCTCCGGAAAATTGAAAACAGCAAGTAATAAATCAAAAATCACGAGCCCTTGTGCTCGGTTCGGCCTGCAAGCACCTTCATCGCCGCGCATTGAATGTCCTTGCCGTAATGGTTCTTCTCATCCACCGCGTAAACCGTCAGGGCGGAGCTATCTATCTCATTCTGCTGGTTGCGCCTGAGCGCCTCGTTGAAGCTGAGCTTGCGCATTGCAACGTCGTTTTTGTCTTCGCTATCGGTGCTCTCGACGACGCCCAACAGAAAATCGAGTTCAAGCATTTCCATTCCGCCCGCCAGATTCCGCTGCGCTTTTGTCCTTTTCTCCATTGCTGCTTCTCCTCCAGTTCCTTCATTTCCACCAAGCTCAACTATCCTGGTGCCGGTGCTCTTTTTTACTTCAGGTTTCTTTTCGCCCACACCCCACGCCATATTTCGTCCTCCTTTTGCGTCAAACAATACGCCTTGCAGCCGAGGGTGCCCGGCCGCCAATTGCAAATCGGCTGTATTGTATACACAGCCCGCCCGCCGGGCCAAGCAAAATCCGCCGAATATCAACAGGTTGCTTTCCTGTGCGACAGAGCAATAATACTATGCTGACCTTATGAAACGCGGTTTACATCATTATGTTGTTGCGGTCCTGAGCTTGCTGCTTTTCGCCGCTGCCCTGCTCGTCATTCACCACAAGCTAAACCGGTATAATTACCACGACATAACTATGCAGCTTGCTCTGCTTCCGAGCAGGCGCCTGGCAGCGGCAATGCTGCTGACGATTCTGGATTACCTCACGCTTACGGCCTACGACTGGCTGGCACTTCGTTATATCAAGCATCCGATTAAATACACCAAAACGGCGATGGCGTCGTTTGTGGGATATGCGTTCAGTCACAATATGACGATTCTGGGCGGCAGCGCCGTTCGTTACCGAATTTACTCGATGCTGGGTGTCTCGGCGGGCAAGGTCGCGACGCTGGTAGCGTTCTGCATGATAACGTTCTGGCTTGGGTTTTTCACAACGGGTTCGGTCGTGTTTTTGCTCTCATCGGAGCACGTGCCGGACGCGCTCCATCTGCCGTTTGTGACGGTCCGGCCGATTGGGGTGCTGTTCGGCATTATGGTTATTGCCTACGTTGTGCTGGGGGCGGTAAAAAAAACGCCCGTGCGGATACGCGGGCGGGAGTTTGTAATGCCACCCGCGACTCTGATATGGTCACAGATAGTCGTCGCTTCGGTTGACTGGCTTTTAGCGGGGGCGGTACTTTTTGTCCTGTTGCCGGCAGGCGGACAAATCAATTACCTGCAGTTTATGCCGCTTTTCCTGCTGGCGCAGGTTGCGGGGCTGCTAAGTTACATTCCCGGCGGGCTGGGCGTATTCGACACAGCCATTATTCTGCTGTTGTCGCCGTTTCACGAGCCGGCCTCTATAATCAGTTCGCTGCTGGCTTATCGACTGATTTATTATTTGATTCCGTTCGGCCTGGCGTCGCTGCTGCTTGTGGCGATGGAATTTCTGCTGAGACGGGGGCTTTTAACCCGCCTGGCTTCCGGTTTCGGCAAAATCGCCGGGGCAATTATGCCGAACGTTCTCGCGGTGATGACGTTTGTCTCGGGCGTGGTTCTGCTGGTTTCGGGAGCGCTGCCCGCAGAAAAGGGACGGATTGGCTGGCTGAGGGATTTTTTGCCGCTGCCTGCGATTGAGTTTTCTCATTTCCTCGGCTCACTGGCCGGCGCAGGGCTGTTGATTCTCGCCAGGGCAATTCAGCGTAAAGTGGACGCGGCGTATCACCTGACGGTGGCGCTGCTCATAGCCGGCGTTGTGTTCTCGATGCTCAAGGGGCTGGATTATGAAGAAGCGATTATCCTGCTGGTAATACTGCTGATGCTGCTGCCCTGCCGGTCCAGTTTCTATCGCAAAAGCTCCGTTCTTGCGGGCCGATTGACCTCGGGCTGGGTCATTCTCGCCGTAATCGCCGTATTATGTTCGGTCTGGCTGGGCCTTTTCTCATATAAGCACGTGGAATACGGGCACGATTTATGGTGGAAATTCGCCTTTAATGCCGATGCGCCTCGTTTTCTTCGTGGCTCGGCGGGAGCAGTAAGCGTCATACTTCTGCTTGTAATCGCACGATTGCTGCGCAGCCGGGCATACCCCATGAAAGAAATGCTGGTTGACCATCAGGACCAGATCGGCAGGATTGTGGCAGAATCCAAAAAGACCAGCGCTAATCTGGCGCTGCTCGGGGACAAGCAATTTGTCTTTAACGATGCACGCAACAGTTTCATTATGTTCGGAATCGAGGGGCGAAGCTGGGTAGCGATGGGTGACCCGGTCGGCCCGGAGGAGGACTGGGACGACCTGCTGTGGCAATTTCGTGAGCTGTGCGACGAGCACGACGGCTGGCCCGTCTTTTACCAGATAGACCAAGCGAACCTGCCACTGTATCTGCAGTTCGGTATGAAGTTTTTCAAACTCGGCGAAGAGGCAAAAGTTGACCTTGAAAAATTCTCACTCGAAGGCGGTGAACACAAGGGACTGCGCTACACGCACAATAAACTGGTCAAAAACGGATATACGTTCGAAATTATCCAGCCCGGCCAGGTCGATGCGATAATGAACACGCTGAAGGAAATCTCGGACGGCTGGCTTGACGAAAGGCACGCGAGAGAAAAAAGGTTTTCGCTCGGCTGTTTCAAACCGGATTATATCAGGCGGACGCCGGTAGCGGTCGTGAAATCAAACGGGCGTATCGTCGCCTTTGCCAACGTCTGGGCGGGCGCCGGGAAATATGAGATGTCTATCGACCTTATGCGGCACCTGTCGTCGGCTGAAGGCGGGATTATGGATTATCTTTTTGTCGAACTGATGCTCTGGGGCAAAAATGAAGCGTTCAAGTGGTTCAATATGGGTATGGCTCCGCTGTCGGGCCTGCAGACCGGCACGCTGGCACCATTGTGGGAGCGGACCGGCGCGTTCATATTTCGATACGGCGAGCACTTCTATAACTTTCAGGGCCTGCGACAGTATAAGGAAAAATTCTCCCCCGTCTGGGAGCCGAAATACCTCGCGACACGCGGCGGGCTTATGCTGCCCCGCATTCTCGCCAATGTGGCTTCGCTTATATCGGGCGGACCAATTGGCATTGTGACAAAGTGAAAACAGCCGGGCAAAACGCCGGTTCTAAACCGGTTTCGGCTTTGCGTCGGGCAGGCGGAGGTAGTTGGGTGTCAGGGTAAGAGCATCGGTAAACTCAGTGTGCTTTGCTTTTTCCCAGCCCAATCGGTAAACATTGGCTGCCGTCGGATTCCAGAACTTTTCATCGAGAAAACGCACGGCGGGGTCTTTGAATTTGTCCTTATAGTAAACCAGCCCCTCGCCCAGTAATGCGATCGGTTTTCCACAGCCGGCGAAACGGTCGAGAAAATCATCGGCGGTCATCAGGCAGTCCGGAATAATCTTCTGCCAGCCGGCACTGCCGGTCTTGTCATAAACGGCTATGAAAAATTGCCCGCGCTTTGCATCAATAACCGCCGCCAGTCTTTCGTTCGGCTTCAAATCTTTTTCTATAAGCCCCGATGTTAATGAAACGACGTTGGCCGCGATGACATCCAGGGTATCGACGGCAACAATCTTCGCCTGGTTGGCCAAGGCCATCGTCTTGGCGATGGTTACTGCTATGCGAAGGCCGGTGAAGCTGCCCGGCCCGACCGATATGTAAATCTGCTCTATATCAGCCGGCTTTTTCCCAACTTTCTTAAGCAGAGCGACCATAGAAGGAAAGACCTCTGCACTGTGCCGCATTGGGCCGGAAAACTGCTTCTCTCCCAGAAGCCGCTCGCCTTGCGCCACAGCCACCGAACCCAGCCGGCCACTGGTCTCTACCGCGATTATCAACGGTCCGCCTGCGTCTTTGATATGATTCGCCACTCTCAGATGCGTCCTTTCATTATCATCCTGCAATAACAGTCAGGCGGGATAATACCCTCCAATCAGCGGCAAATCAAAGTCTTTCAGGCACATCGGCACCCGGGCCGTGGGTGTGCCCCTTTCAATTGGGAAGCCCCTTCTTCTATAAAGTTAATCAGATAGCGAACTTGTAATTATTTTTGAAAAATACATAAAAAACACTTGACAAATGTTTAGCTTATGGCTACATTCAGGTTGATGTTTGGTGTATAGACAACAACAATGGTCTTAAACAGGCGATTGGGCCCCAAAAATGAAGGTCGGCCGAAGGGGACGGAGTGTAGCTAAATGGCACGAAGCAGGGCGGCAAAAAACATTAAAAGGCGTAACGCTGCGGGGGATAACCTTGAAGACCGCATCGACTTGCTAAGGAGCAGGGCGGAACTACTGACCGGCAAAGACCGGCTGCTTATGCAGATGTACCTGGATAACGCCAACACATACAGCCAGATGGCCCGATTGGCAGGCGTCAACGAGGCAAACGTCGCCCGCAAGATACACAAGCTGATTCGCCGTCTGTTAGACGGCCAGTTCATCACGTGCCTGCGAAACCGCGACAAGCTGACCGACCAACAACTCGAAATAGCAAGAGATTATTTCGTGGCGGGTCTGCCGATGAGGAAAATCGCCGAAAAGCACAGCGTTACCTACTACTCAGTCAGAGCAACACTGAAGCTCATCCAGCTACTTACCCGGGTGGATTAAAAAAATGCCGATGCGACGACTATCAGTATCGAAACAATTCGACAACCAGTTGCCCATCACCGACAGAGTATCGATGGTGATGCGGATGTTCGGCGTCAATACCGAACGGCTCAGGAACAATCGACAAATTCACAAATGTACTCTTGAAGTGAGTGATGGCGACATCGTTTATATCACCGGGCCTTCGGGGGCGGGCAAAAGCGTTCTGCTGCGTGAGCTGCAAAACGCGATACCGGCCGAGGAGCGAATCAATATAGACGAGATTAATTTACCCGATGACAGGGCCGTTATCGACTGCGTCGGCCGGCCGCCTTCGCAAAATACGACGATGATTAACGCACTATCGCTTTTGGGCGCCGCCGGCCTGAGCGACGTCTTTTGTATCCTCACTGCGCCCGCGAACCTCAGCGAGGGACAAAAATACAGATTTCGCCTGGCCAGCGCTCTTTCGCTGGTCAAGGCCGGCTGGTTTATCTTTGCCGACGAGTTTTGCAGCACCCTGGACCGCATCACAGCAGCAGTTATTGCTTATAACGTTCGCAGGTTCGCAAAACGAAACAACGTAACTTTCTTTCTCGCATCAAGTCACGAAGATATCCTGGCCGACTTGCAGCCGGATGTCCTGGTCGTCAAATACTTCACCGGACCGGCGGAAGTTACTTATAAAGACAGAAGATGAGCTGCAGCGTTACAAAAAGTCTCGAGATTGTCGAAGCCAGCAAAAGTGACTATGAGTCGCTTTCACAATATCATTATCGAGAAGGGCGGTTAGGGCCTTATGCCGCTATCTTCAAACTTAAGGGCCGATTTCGCACGGCTGAAAATCTCCATACAGTCGGCGTGATTGTCTATTCGATGCCGGCAGCAGGGGCGCAACTGAGAAACGTCGCGGCAGGGGGGCTGTTCGCCGGACTGGACAGATGCACCCGTCTGAAAATTATCGGCAAAAACGTCCGCACAATCAGCAGGGTAATCATCGAGCCGAGGTTTCGCTCGCTCGGCCTGGCGGCAAAGCTCGTCCGCGAAACAATGCCGTTAACCAACGTCGCATTCGTCGAGGCACTTGCCGTAATGGGCAGGGTAAATCCCTTCTTCGAAAAGGCCGGTATGACACGCTTCGATGCGCCGGCATCGGCGGCGTGCGTTCGGCTCATCGAGGCCTTCGACGCCACCGGTATTTGCGAAAGAGAGCTTATCGACCCGCAGTTTGTCCAGCAGAGAATCGATGAGCTACGATGGCCCAGGGTCGATTTCATCGAACGGGAAATGTCGCTGTTTTTGCAGGGCTACGGCAAGAGACGACTTACGCAGCCGGGCATCGAACGCACAAGGTTTATCCTGAGTAAGCTAACCGACCGGCCAGTCTATTACTTCTGGAAAAATCCCGATATCGAGCCGAGGATTTAGATGGCTAACGGCACAAAGGCAATCGCGATAAGCAAGCTCGTCCCTCATCCTGACAACCCGAACGTGATGAGTGATGCGACGTTCAGGAAGCTGGTTCGCAATATCGAGCGGACCGGACTGTATGAGCCAATCGTTGTCAGGCGGCATCCTAAAAGAAAGGGCCAATTCGAGATTATCAACGGCCATCATCGTGTAAAGGCCCTTAAGCAGCTTGGCAAAGAAGTGGCCGACTGCGTCGTCTGGGATGTCGATGACGAGCAGACCGGTGTATTGCTTGCAACACTGAATCGGCTGTGCGGCAGTGACGTGCCGCTAAAAAAAATCGAACTACTCAAACAGCTAAGACAGCGTTTCGGCTCACTTGAATTGTCAAAGATACTGCCCCGGACGGCAAAGCAGATTGACCGGCTGTGCGACCTTAAACTTACAGGCGTCATCAAAAAAGCGGATGCCGAGCAATTCGCGATTCCGCTTGTGTTCTTCGTAACAAAGCAACAGCAGGAGATTGTCGAAAAGGCAATTGCCGAAATAAGCCCCCAGCTTTATGTTGGGGGTTCATACAAACAAACGAAGGCACAGAGGCGGGCCGCGGCGATTGCAAAAATCGCAGAACATTTTCTGGAAAGGCCGCAGCAGGACAAGTCGGAGGAATAACAATGGCGAAGATAAGATACGTTCAGCTCGAGCCGGAGGCGATTATCGCAGAGCCGGATTTCCAGATGATGACCGTCTCTGAGCGGGGCGTCTATCTGACGCTTATGCTGTATCTGTTTTGCAACGGCGGACGAATGAAGCTCGACATCGACAGGATGAGCACAATGTTCCGATGCGATGACTTCGAGAAAATCTGGCAGCAAATCAGGGGCAAATTCGTCGTAAAGGGCGACACAATCAGCCACAAAATGGTCACAAAAAAACTCGCCAGGGCCAGACGCTTCGCGCAAGCCAGGCGTTCCGCGGGAGTTAAAGGTGCGCAAAAGAGATGGCAAAGCCATAACGCAACCAGTGACGAAACCACCGTAAAGGAAAGTAAAGGAAATGTAACCGAAAGGAAAGATAAAGATATTCCGAGCTCGAATACGAATACGGACAGTCAATTTCTCTCTTCTTCGGCTCCGGTTCGGGCTAATTCGCTTCTGTTTCACGACGCCCTGACAAAGATTATTCGTCCGATGAATCAATCCGACCGCACCTGCTTTCACAACGTTACCCGCTGGCTGGCCGAAGAGATTGTGCGGGGCAGGTTCGATGAGCAGATTTATGCCCGCGTGCTGGATATCGCCAGAGAGGTTGCCGCCTGCCGCAATCCCGCCGCGGCACTTATGGCAAGATTGAAAAAAGAACTGGGCTACTCCCCCGGCTCCGGCGTTTGCCCGCCGCGTTCAATTGCGAACCTGACAAAAAGCATCGGCACCGGTGCAACAACACCACGCAACGGCTCTTGCGAAAACCACAGAGCACCTTCTGGCTAAACGCCAGTAAGTGATATGGAAAAAATGGGAAAAAGATTATGATTTAACGGCATCAATCGCTACACTTGGGCTTTCAATAAGACCTGTGGCACAAGAAAAATACCCTCTATAAATACAATGACCAAACAAAGCCAAACACACAGGAGATGGGAAAAACTCAGGGCCCTCTGGGCGGGCAAAAATTCACTGCTGATAGTAATGCAGAACAACCCGGACCCTGATGCCATTGCCGCATCATGCGCCCTTAAGGAACTTGCCAACAAAACCGCCGGCATAAACTGCAGCTTTGCCTACGGTGGCGCGATTGGTCGGGCGGAGAACCGTGAGCTGGCCCATTATCTGGGATTTAAATTTCATTCTTTCGACGAGATTAGGGATAAAAACTTCGATCTTATCGCCCTGATAGATACACAGCCGGCAACCGGGAACAACCCTTTGCCGGCCGAAGTTACGCCGGATATTATCATCGACCATCATCCCGCCAGAAAAGCGAGCTGCAGTGCCGCTTTCACGGATATTCGCAAGCACTATGGCGATACCTCAACTATTCTATGGGAATATCTTTCCGCGGCCCAAATTACCCCGGAAACACCAACTGCAACGGCCCTGCTTTACGGAATCAGGTCCGACACTCAGGACCTCGGAAGAGAATCCACTCAGGCGGACATCGAGGCAATGGAAGCACTGTATCCGCTGGCAAACAAAAGAATGCTCAGCCAGATTCAGCAGGGAAGGGTGCCTTCGGCCTACTATCAAATGCTCACAACGGCTCTGGCTAATACGGAGCTTTACGAGCATTGCCTGATTTGCGGCATCGGAGATATTGACAATCCTGATATGATTGGGGAAGTAGCCGACCTTCTGCTAAGGCACGAGGAGGTTGACTGGGCAATGTGCTACGGCTTTTACAATGACCAGCTACTCATCTCTCTTCGCACCCAGGACAAACGGCTCGACGCGGGTAATGTCGTCCGGAATATAGTGCGTCGGCTCGGCACCGGCGGAGGTCACGCAACTATGGCGGGAGGGCAGATATCGTTACATACAGATGAACAATCGGCGCCCCAACGTGCGCGCCTGGAGCGGCTCGTGCGCGAGCGATTTCTGAAATCTCTCGGTATCAAAACCAGAAAAGGCCAGTCTCTTGTCCATCTGTCACCAAAGACGGGGTCCAAGGAATAAAACAGGCCGTTACCTGTTCGGGCTTTCAATCCCAACGACTCGCCGGCAAAGAGCAACTATCCTGTCGCACTGGAGATTTATAAATGTCACATTCAAAAATAATTACAGACAGCGGTCCCGCAAAGCTCACCAAAAGACAACAGGCAGTGATTGAGGACCTGTTCGCAGGCGAGCTGGACGAGCAGCAGGTGCTGCAAAAGCACAATATCGACCGCCGGCTATACGACAAGTGGCTGGCCGGCGTCGCTTTCAGCGCCGCCTTCGACAGAAGGATGGAGGCAGCGTATCGACAGGGCGAGCTAATCCTCGCACGCTATGCCGCTGTCGCGGCTGCGAAGCTTGTTGGGCTTACCGAATCCGAAAACCAGGAAACGGCCCGTAAGGCCTGCCTCGACATCATTAACCATCTGCGGGCCGGCACAGAGCCAAAACAGCCCTCTGCCGCGCAGGCGGAATCGATGCAGGACGTGCCTGAGCTTGAACCGGAAACTGCCAGTAAACTGTTAACCGCGCTTGCGAGCGATGATAAACAAGGAACAAGTGACTAAAAAAAGCCAGACACACGCCCCTTTAGGGTTCGCAATAACTTGCCGGGCGGTCTGGCTTAATAAGCTTGGTCGTCCGCTGACTGCTACATAACGCCCCAAACCCGGCGCCGGGTCTTTTTCCATATAAAGTATACGTCAGGTTTTTACGAATGCAAAACCGCCTTGCCTAAGTTATTGAGCTTTTGAATTGACCAATAAATGAGCAACGCACTGATAGGGAGGATGGTGACATAGTTCAGGCGGGGCCAAATAATAACAGAAGAGAGACGAGAGCCCTAATCTCACCCTCGCTTTTCAGGCCTCGTCTCTCTTAAAAAGCTGCTTAACCCCCTCTGTATAAAGTATAAGCCATTTTTGACCCAAGCGTTAACACCCGCGACGAAAATAAAACCAGCTATTTGAGCCGATGGGTGAACGGAGGTATAATTGCCCACTTTAAGAAACGATGCAAAATTTGTCATCCTGTGACGCAAAGGAGACGACGATGAAGATAGCGATTGGCTCGGACCACGCAGGGTTCAAATACAAAGAACAAATCAAAAATTGGCTCACTGAGAAAGGCCATGAGGTTAAGGACTTCGGCACCTACTCGGAGGCCTCGTGCGATTATCCGGACTTCATAAGACCGGTGGCAAAGGCCGTAGCAGCAGGTAAATACGAGCGAGGCATCGTCCTCGGCGGCTCAGGCAACGGCGAGGCAATCACCGCAAACAGGGTCAAAGGCATCCGCTGCGCCATCGCCTGGGACCTGCGCTCGGCACGTCTCAGCCGGGCCCATAACGACGCAAATGTGCTCTCGTTAGGCGAGCGGATGATGGCCCTCGATGAGGCCATTGAGATTGTCGAGCTTTGGCTTGCCACACCATTTGACGCCGGCCGACACCTGACCCGCATCCAAAAAATCGACGTAGAGTAACATCGCCGGTTTCTTATTAAGATTTAGAAGTGGAAAGCTTAAGAAGAACCCGCATTCAGTTTCATCCAGAGTGAACCGCCGCCGCACGTACACATCTGGGGTAGGAACGGCTGGAGAACTGCTTCAAACTCCTGCCTTAATTCGGGGTCTCTGCCGGCAAATGAGGCGGCATATAAAATCTCGTAGCCGCAGCCAAAAAGAAGCAAAACTCCAAGCATATATTGTTCGTTGTAAAGGCGGTCCGCCCACCTGTCGGGGTAATCGCGAGGCCAAAAAATATCGTGGAAATGCAATATGACCCCCGGCTTGATTTTCGGCAGAACCTCCAGAAACATATATGTAACATCCGAGTTTTGCTCACACCTGTGCGAACCATCGACAAATAAGATGTTATCTTTGCAAAGCTTCTGAAATACTCCTACGGGAACCATCTGAAGTGGTGCCCTGACGACTTCATCACACAGCAAGTCGATTTCGGCCCGGGGCTTGGGGTCGATTGAAATAATTTTTGTTCTAAGGTTGAAATGTGAAATGACTCTCCTTGCATATTTCGTGGAATTGCCGGAGCCGACTTCCATATAAATGACAGGATTATATTTGACCAAGAATCCGCACAGGGCGATGGCGTCGCCCGGCGGCAGGTAGCTGTTCGACCAATAAGGCACAGACGCCTGTCCCTGGCCGGCCGGTTCATCACAAGGGATTTTCGAAAAGAACTCCCCTAAAATTCCCAGACCCTCGATGAAGTTTCTATAGTTATGACGAAACAGCGAGAGCTTTTCAGCGATTCCTTTGTGCTCCGGGGGCGATTGAACCGAAATGCCGAGCTTCTCCATATATGACTCCTTCGAATCCATTCAGCCGCAGGCGGACAAGTCCAAAGACTCTATGCTATCAAATTAATATCAAATGCACCACTTTTATCCGCCTGTGGAGGATTTATCCGCCTAACTTTAGTTACGGAGGTATTCTATGACTGACGACCTTAGTGCACCCGCAGCGGCACGCGTGTATGAATCGCTGCGACGAACCAGGCCAAGAACCAAAGCTGACCTGAAAAACTACATCAAGGTATTCCTAAATATGGATGTGCCGGCTCAGGCAATCTGTCCCGAGCACAACAGCCCGCTGGATTATCTCTGGCACAGTTTCATCTGCGACTTCGCCGAGCCGAAACCGGCAAACGGCGACTGCGTCGTTTGGGCCAATCGCGGCGGCGGCAAGACCGACCTCGCGGCAGTAGCGACGCTATTGGACTGTATCTTCAAGCCCGACTGCCAGGTGCGAATCTTAGCCGGCTCGGAAGACCAAGCGGGCAGAATGTATCAATACCTCACCGGCTTTCTGCTGGCTGGCTTCGAGAAATTTCTGGCAGGCCCAATACGAAAATCGGGCTGTCGATTCATCAACAATTCAGCCGTCGAGGTCCTCACGCAATCGCACACAAGCGTCCGGGGCCAGCACATCCAGAAGCTCCGCTGCGACGAAGTCGAGCTTTTCGACTCCGACGTATTTAACGCCGCGAAATTCACCACCCAGAGCCTTGTCCGCCGTAGCGATAGCGAAGGCGGAATCGGCCACATCATCGCCGCTATGGAATCAATCAGCACAATGCACAAGCCATACGGCCTTATGCAAAAGGTAGTCTCGGCGGCAGCTAAGTACTCAACGCCCGTCTTCAAATGGTGCATCTGGGAAACGATAGAAAAATGCACCGACAGGAGCTGCTCGCAGTGCCCGTTGTGGAGCGATTGTGCAGGAAGGGCAAAGCAGGCAAACGGCTATCTGAAAATCGACGACTGCATTACTCAGATGCGACGTTCCAGTCGCGCCGGCTTCGAGGCCGAGATGCTCTGTATCAAACCTAACCTTGAAAACGTCGTCTTCGACCAGTTCGACTATGGCCTGCACGTTCGGCCGGTCGATTACGACCCGAATCTGCCTTTGTATCGCTCGCTCGATTTCGGCTTCGCAAATCCGTTCGTCTGCCTGTGGATTCAGGTCGATACTGATGGTGTGGTCCGGGTCATTGATGAATATGTTCGCTCCCGCGCGACAATCGATGTCCACGCAACAGAGTTACAGACCCGAACCCCCGGCGGTGAATCAGCCGTCTCTGCAACTTTCTGCGACCCCGCCGGCGCAGGGGCCAACGACGTTACCGGCACAAGCGCAGTTCGTGAACTGCGTTCGCTTGGAATAAACGTCCGCTATCGCCGAAGCGGAATTGCCGAAGGTATTGAGCTTATCCGCCGGGCCATCCGCTCCGGCGACAGCAAAAGCCGACTCGTCATCTCGCCAAGATGTGCCCGGCTTATTGAGGCCCTTACCTGTTACCACTATCCCGATACGCCGACCGGCGATGAACTTCCCCTTAAAGACGGCCTATACGACCACCCCATCGACGCCCTGCGCTATTTCTTCGTGAATTTTGCAAACAACGTTCGAACAGAACGTAGAGCGTATTGACAAACGCTGTTACTGGGAAGGAAAGCCGCGCAGAAAATAAAAAAAACAGGACTGGGTCGGAGGGAGGGGAGAAAGCGAGATATCCCAGCCCTGTTGTTGGCTATTTATTTAATGTTCTCTCTTCTAACAAACTATCGGCGGGTGTGTGCCGAAACGGTGTGTTGAGCAAGTCAAACTCCTCGCTTCCGATTATCGTATGATTTTACCACAACCGCACAAGTTATGCAAGGGGAATTTTTCCCAAAAAACCTCGGGATTTCCAACCCCTGTTTGGGCCAGCGCCCAGATGGTCGGCAGAATTGACTCTGCTGTCAGGTTATCCATGACCCCCGCTGGTCTCAGTTCTGCAAACCCATAGATTTCAATCACTTACGAACGTCGATGGGTTGACTATCTGCGCAAAAAACTGGGCTGGGGTCAGGAGGGAGGAGAGGAGAGAACGCCCCAGCCCGTGGTCATCGTTCATAATTTCTACGCCGATTCGCCAGTTAAGTTCGACGCAGCAGCTAACGTCGCCACTTTTTATCCTGCCTGCCCAGCCAGTCAAGCGTTTTTGCCGGGTTTGCCGAAAAAATCTTCTGTAATCTTGCTGCGCAAGTAATCCCAGCCGTCCTCTCACTCCACACAGCCCGTACACCCGCCACGCCTGCCTTGCTAAATTGCCTGCTGATAACGACCGACATACATAATGTCTTAAAAACCGTCGGGTAAATACGAGAAGAAAATAATGCCGGCAAAGCGCTGGAGATTGGCCGGCATCCCTGGCCGTGCTTTCTGGTCTTCGTGCAACTGCTGGTCGGCATTATCCGGCACTGCTGGACAAGCATTCCACCGGATATGAAATACGTTATGGGCGCCTTGTTTTTAAGTCACGGCGTCTCATTTGTCCGAAATTACATCATTGCCGGTGAATACAAAATCGCCAGACCCAAAGAACTTATGGGCCAGTCGTATTCTAGAATCGTCGTTATGCACATCGCGATACTCGCAGGTGCATTTCTTTCATTTTCCATCGGCTCGCCCGCCGGAGTGCTTGTCGTTTTAATCGTCTTAAAGACGATAATCGATATCAAGCTCCACCTCCGCCAGCACAGAAAACCTGCGCTGCAATTTCCACAGACAAATTAGATTCGGACAGCTTGTTTCTGAAAGTGAAAGCTGTTAAAGATTTGAGTGTCTGAAAAAAAAGCTGGGCTGAGGCCAGGAGGGAGGAAGAGGAGGAATTAACCTCAGCCCGTGGTTTATATCAAGCCAAAACTCGGCTTTTATTTTTCCAGAATACTATCGTAACTCAACTCGTTGTTGACCCACCCTGGGAAGTATTCCTTAACCCCATACCATCACTATACTACAAGCCCTTTACTCTTGCAATAAAAAAATGTTCGACAAACAAAAATTTATCCTGCAATTATTCCTGATAGAGAAGCAAGGAATTTCCTTATAATAGCCAAGCAAAACCCTTACCCCCTGCCCGTCGCTTAAACCGGTGCAAGCGAGCCGCCGGTCCACAGCCGGGGCGTCAATCGGTTATTGACGCCAGACGCGATTTTGGCTATGCTCAAATCTTCATAATAAATGTTTGCCTTATGATACTTTGGCTTTTTAGGCGCAAAATCTATGCTCAAAAGAACGCACAATTGCGGCGAACTCCGGCTGTCGGACTCCGGAAAAAAGGTCGTTCTGGCCGGCTGGGTCAGGTCTTATCGTGACCACGGCGGACTGGTATTTTTCGACGTGCGAGACAGGGCCGGCATAACCCAGTTCGTGTTCAACCCGGAAAAGCAGGCCGAGGCCCACAAGCTGGCCCGGACCGTTCGCGGCGAATGGGTCGTCGCCGCAGAAGGCGTCGTACAGCACAGAGGCGAAGGACTGGAAAATCCAAAACTCGCCACCGGCCAGATAGAAGTCGCCGTTGATAAGCTCGAAATTCTCAACACCGCCAAGACCCCGCCTTTTGAAATCGACACCGCCGAAAAGACCGGCGAGGAAGTCCGCCTGAAGAATCGCTACATAGACCTGCGCCGACCCGCGATGCAGAATAAGCTGCGAATCCGCCACAAAGTAACCAAGCTGACCCGCGATTACTTCGACTCGCTGGGCTTCTGGGAAATCGAGACGCCGATGCTCGCCAAGAGCACACCTGAAGGCGCTCGCGATTTTCTCGTCCCCAGCCGGCTGGTACCCGGCACATTTTATGCTCTGCCCCAGTCGCCCCAGCTTTTCAAGCAAATCCTGATGGTCAGCGGCATCGACAAGTACTTCCAGATTGTCCGCTGCTTCCGCGATGAAGACCCCCGCGCCGACAGGCAGGCGGAATTCACCCAAATCGACGTAGAGATGAGCTTCGTCGACGTTGACGACGTGATAAGAGTCCACGAGAAACTCATCGCAAACATCTGGAACGAGATACTCGGCGTTGATGTGCCTGTTCCGATGCGAAGGATGAGCTACAAAGAGGCGCTTGCCGACTACGGTATCGACAGGCCCGACCTGCGTTTCGATATGAAGCTAAAAGACGTATCCGATATAGCCGGAAAGAGCACCTTCAAGGTATTCACATCCACCGTCGAAGCCGGCGGAATTGTCAAGGGACTTTGCGCACCAGCAGGCGGCAACAGGTATTCGCGAAACGATATCGAAAAAACGCTGACTAATTTCGTCGCCGACTACGGAGCGAAAGGACTCGTCTGGTTCAAAGTGAAAAACGAAAACGGCAAAACGACGCTCGTCAGTAATCTGTCGAAATTCTTCTCGCTCGAACAGCTCGAAGAAATGGCCGGACGCTTCGATGCAAAAGACGGCGACTTAGTGCTGCTGGTTGCCGGCGACGAAAAAGGCGCCAATAAGGCCCTCGCTCCTCTTCGCTGCAGAATCGCAAAAGACCTCAAGCTATACGACGAAAAACGCTTCGAATTCGTCTGGATAGTAGATTTCCCGCTCTTCGAGTGGAACGCCGACGAAAACCGCTATGACTCGATGCACCACCCGTTTACCGCACCAGTGCCTGCGGATATACCGAAGCTCGACACCGATCCGGCCAACCTGACCGCTCAGGCCTACGACGTCGTCGTCAACGGCTCGGAAATCGGCGGGGGCAGCATCCGTATCCACAGGCCCGAAATACAGGCGAAAGTCTTTGACTTGCTGAAGATTACAAAACAACAGGCCAAGGCGCGATTCGGCTTTTTCCTCAAGGCCCTCGAACACGGAGCACCGCCACACGGCGGAATCGCACTCGGACTTGACCGTATGATTATGCTGCTTACGGGAACAGACAACATTCGCGACGTCATCGCTTTTCCGAAAACACAGCGAGGCCAGTGCCTGCTCACCAACGCTCCAAGCGAGGTCGACACCAAACAACTCGACGAGCTCAACCTGCGAATGCAAAGACACTCACACGAGCAGAAACAAAATCAATAAAGCGGCAGTTTGTAAAAAGAGTTGCTATTTGCAAAATAATTCGCCGAAAAGTTCTTTTGGGCAAGGGAGGCACGCGTGAAACATAAGCATATTTGCTCCTCTGTCTTTTTGACCTTTTGCTGCATTGGCTTAGCCGCCGGAGAGGTTGAGCCAGAACCTGCTTATCGCGCAGTCTGGAACACAACTCTAAGTTACGATGATTGGATGGATGCCTGGCCAACACTAACTAAAATGCCCGATGGTTATTTCGTAGCTGGTATCTCCCACCGAAAAACAGATGAGGAAAACTACGAATGCAAAGTCGTGCTATGGAAAATAGATACTCAGGGCAAGGAGCTTTGGGTAAAAGATATAAATCCTGCCGGCATGCAGGCCGACAGGCCCTTTTTGCCGGCACAGTGTCTTTCACTTCAGGATGAGCCGATGCTTTTAATTATCGAGACGCTGGGGCCTAGACCCAGAAGGGCCTGGCTTGTGCGGCTCGACGAGGTCGGCTCCATAGTGTTTTCGAAGGAATTGTCCTCCAAACAGATTTTCGACATTAAGGGATTAGTAAAAACAAACGATTGCCTCCTGCTTTACGGCAGCGTCCACAAAGGGAGTGGGAACTCGGATGCCTGCGTCACAAAATCGGACATAGATGGCAACGAAATTTGGCGTCGTGAATACGATAAGGGCAAAATGGAAGGGGCAACGGGGCTGGCCCCGCAAAAGGATGGAGGTTTCATCCTTGCGGCTGATTCCGGCAACTACAATAAATTTGGCGGAGGTCCCTCGGAGGTCTGGATAATCAAATGCGACCGCGATGGCAATTCCCTGTGCGAAACAACTTTTGAAGGCAGGCACCCAAGCGTAACAGTGAGCGGCAATATAACGGCTGTTTTATTCAATAAGGAGGATTTCCCTCAACAGGATGTTTCCGTAGTCGGACTGGATGAAGAACTGAAAACTCTCTGGAGAATCGATAGTTTATTCGGTAAAGCCGGCGGACTGGGGATGCTAAGGACAATAGTAAATAAAAAGGGAAATTTCGTTTTGGCCGGTAATAAATTCCGCGCAGCGAGTATCTGGGAAATCACTAAGCAAGGCAGAATACTCAGGGAAATGCCAATCGAAGGTGCAGAGCAATGTGTCAAACTTGAACTATTGCAAACACAAACAGGTTATCTGGTCGCAGGCCACGCTACAACTATGTCCAAAATGCCGCTCACGGCCGATGGTAAAGTGGCCAAAGGCACACACCGGGACAGTATGGACATTTTAGTTACCGAGGTCGCTGACCTAGCTAAATGACCGCTACGTTATGTTGAGGAAGATAGAAAAAATTTACCATAAGCTTTTGGTGCTTTTGCACCTGTCGCCGCTTTCGCTGGCGGAAAAGTGCCGGATTGCATTCGGCTTAGCGGTGGTGCTGATATTGGCGCTGGCGCTTCTTATCCCCTACGGCTGGATGCGACAGCTTACCAGACAAATCCTGTTAGACACCAGCAGGGCCAGGGCCGAAAACCTGATTCGCCGGCATTTCCAGTTGCACCCCGGCGGCGAAACCACACTGGCGGCGCTCGACGACTCCGGCAAAGTGATGGACCCCAACAAAACCGACATTCACTGGTTCCGCTTCAAAAAGGACGAGAAAAATATCGAAGGACTTTCCGACCAGCAGCAACAAATGATCGATGCGATGCTCGAAGACGAGGAAACGCCGGACCACATACGCCTCGAAAAAAGAGACCGCAAGCTCTACGCAAGCTATGTGCGCGTCTTTCGCGCCAGCGAAAGCTGCATCACCTGCCACAACCCACAGGGCTCAGCCGGTCCATTCAATCGCAACGAACCCATTGGCGCGGTCATAGTCGAAAGGCCCGCCACAGAAATACGCAGGGCCGTCCTGCTGAATCGCGTCTGGCTGCTCGTCGCGGGCCTTATCAGCGGCACTGGAGCAATCGTGGCGTTTTACGTGATAACGCAGCGCGTTATCCTGCGACCTATTCGCCAGCTCCGCGCACTGGCAAATAACGTCGCAGAAGGCAACCTCGACATCAGAAGCTCCATAAGCACCCGCGACGAATACGAAAAACTCGCAGAGGCCTTTAACCACATGCTCGATAACCTGCAGGCCACCCAGGAAAAACTCCGCCAGGCAAACCGACAGCTCGACGAAAAAATACTCGAACTTTCAGAGCGCAACATAGACCTTTTCAAGGCAAACAAGGTCAAAGGCGAATTCCTTGCCAATATCTCACACGAGTTCAGAACGCCGCTCAACTCCATTATGGGTTTCGCCCAGGTCCTGCGTGATAAACCTGAACTGGTCAAGCAGGAAAAGGGCAAAAGATACGCTGAGAACATCATCGTCGGCGGCCAGCGGCTGCTCAATATGATTAATGACCTGCTTTACCTGGCACGAGCCGAGGCCGACAAAATCCAACTGCACATCGAACAGACAACCGCCGGGGAAATCTGCAAAGCCGTAGTCGCCTCATTCTCCGAAATGGCACGCGAAAAGAAAATCAAGGTCAAACTCGAAGTGCAAAAAGACATTCCCACCCTCGTCACCGACGCCGGCAAAATCCAGCAGATTCTCGAAAACTACACGAGCAACGCCATCAAGTTCACACCAGAACGAGGCAAAATAGAGCTAAAGGCAGCACTGCTCGATGAAAAGACCCTGCGTTTCTCAGTAACCGATACCGGCTGTGGCATAGCTGAAACCGATAAGGAAAAGATTTTCCAGAAGTTCCGCCAGCTCGGCAACCCAATGACGCGACAGTCCACCGGCACAGGATTAGGACTCGCTATAAGCAAGGAGCTGGCTGATATGTTAGCGGGCCAGGTCAACTTCGAAAGCCAGCTCGAGAAGGGCTCAACATTCTGGCTCGATATACCGCTTGCCCTGGCAAAGAACCAGCCGAAGCAATAGTAATATCCCTGGCAAGCCCCAGGCACACGCAAGACAAAAACACTAAAATCACTTCACTGGTGGTTCAGTTTTGGACTTAACCGTCATTGACCGGCTGGGTTTTTTCGTTGGGCCGAAGAAAATAAATGAGATGAGCACCAAAGCCGCTCCACAGAAAAACAGAACGTGCCTGCGTGGCCACTGACAACACGAGCCGAGCCACTCCGGGGCCGACTCGGTCAACGCGGGCTGGTTTGGCTCTTCGCTTAAAGCAATTCTCGCCGCCGCCAGCTTATCGGCAGTAGCACGCGGATACGCTGTATTCGGCTCATTCGGCTCAATGCCCAGCGTCGCAGGTGCCAACCTGACAAGCTGATTGGGGTCAGCTTCAAGCTCACCGAGCAATGCATCGTAATCGGAGTTCAATGACCGCATTTCTTCGAGGTGCACTTCGGCCTGTTTGAGCAGATTCCTGTTGTGAAAGTATTCCAACAGGTCGTCGCACAGCACCGTGCCACTCAACACTGCCGCCCCGATACTGAAAAACGCGACAAAAGCAATGGCTCGAATGACCCTCTCGCTTCGCATAGCAAAAAAACCGGCAGGTGCATTATCTCCCGCCTCCGGGGCTTCCACGCCTGCCTTTCATCTTTCGAGTGCTCCTCTTAGCTTTCCTTGAACATAAATCCGGCATATCTCGCCGCCTCACCGAGCTCTTCTTCAATTCGCAACAGTTGATTGTACTTGCAGATTCTATCGGTTCGGCAGACGGAACCGGTTTTGATTTGCCCAACGCCCGAAGCCACCGCCAGATCCGCGATTGTCGAATCTTCGGTCTCGCCGCTTCGATGGCTGATTACTGCATTCCACCCGGCGCGCCTGGCCATATTTATCGCCTCGAACGTCTCCGTCAGCGTGCCTATCTGGTTGAGCTTTATCAGTATGGCGTTTGCACAGTCGAGCTTAATACCCCTGGCAAGACGCTCGGTATTGGTCACGAACAAATCATCACCGACTAATTGAACCTTGTCCCCCATTTTCTTGTTCATTTTCACCCAGCCGGCCCAGTCATCCTCCGCCAAGCCGTCCTCGATTGAGACTATCGGGTATTTACTCGCCCATTTGGCCCAGTGCTCGACCATCACATCACTTGAGACCTTTTTCTTCGGGGCCGACTTGAAAAAGCTGTATTTCTTGCTCTTGCTGTCGAACATCTCCGTCGAAGCCGGGTCCAGCGCAATTGCGATATCCTTGCCCGGTTTGAAGCCCGCCTTTTTTATCGCGGCCATCACCACTTCGAGCGCCTCTTCGTTGGTCTTCAGCGATGGTGCAAAACCGCCCTCGTCGCCGACACTGGTCGAATACCCTTTGTCCTTGAGAACTTTCTTGAGAGTGTGGAAAGTCTCGGCGCCCATACGCAGCGCCTCTGCGAAACTCGGCGCACCAATGGGCATAATCATAAATTCCTGGAAATCAACGTTGTTGTCCGCGTGCTTGCCGCCGTTGAGGATATTCATCATCGGCACCGGCAGGATATTCGCATTGCATCCGCCCAAATAACGATACAAAGGCAGATACGATGCTGCCGCAGCCGCCTTGGCCGCCGCCAGTGACACGCCTAATATCGCATTGGCGCCCAATTTGCCTTTGTTCGGCGTCCCGTCCAGCTCTATCATCAGCCGGTCAATATCTTCCTGAGCCACGGCATCCATACCTGTAACCTCAGGCGTAATTACCTCGTTCACGTTCTTTACCGCCCCGACCACTCCCTTGCCCATATATCGCTTGGCCTTGGAATCGCGAAGTTCAACCGCTTCGTGAGCGCCGGTGCTGGCGCCTGAAGGCACTGCGGCACGTCCAAATGAGCCGTCCTCCAGCAGGACATCCACTTCCACCGTGGGATTGCCCCTGCTGTCTAAAATCTCCCTTGCCCTTACATCAACAATCGTCGTGAACATCTTGCTTCCTTTCTCAAAGCAAATTACCGCTGTAAGTTTACCCATTAGGAAAGTGTGCCAAGCTACCTGTTTTTGGTCTTCTCGTCAAGCCCAATCCGCACCGGCCTCCGTACCAGCCGGGAAATAGTTGACAACCTGACCGGCGTTTCCAAAATGGGATAATCAAATGCCCTAGGGTTCATCCTGGGGGTTAAACCTTATGTGGCTACAAACGTGGAGTGTGCAAATGAAGGTATTGTTCATAGGCGGGACGGGGATAATCAGCGCTGCGGCCTCAAAGCTGGCGGTCGAAAAGGGCATTGAGCTTTATCTGTTCAACCGGGGACAAAGAAAAGAATTCGTCCCAAAGGGTGCTACGGTCATCATCGGCGACGTCAGAGATAAAAAGGCGATGGCCGACGCGCTCAGGCAACACTGCTTCGATGTTGTCGTTGACTGGCTGGCCTATGTGCCGCAGGACGTCGAGGCCGATATAGAAACATTCAGAGGCAACGTCGGCCAGTACATATTCATCAGCTCCGCATCGGCCTATCAGAAGCCGCCTGCTCACTGGCTCATCACCGAATCAACTCCGCTTGCCAACCCATACTGGCAGTATTCGCGCGACAAAATCGCCTGCGAGGACTTGCTGATGGCTGGACACCACAACAACGGCTTTCCCGTCACTATTGTCCGGCCATCGTTCACATACGGCGTCACGATGATACCCGCCGCGATTAATAGCTGGACCAGACCGTGGACGCTTGTCGACCGGATGCGCAAGGGCAAAAAAATTATCATCCACGGCGACGGCACAACCCTCTGGACGATGACGCACAACACGGATTTCGCAAAGGGCTTCATCGGCCTTGTCGGCAATATCCAGGCCATCGGCCACGAAATCCAAATCACATCCGACGAGGCGCTTACGTGGAGACAGATATACGATGCGATAGCCGCAGCCGCGGGCGCAAAAGCAAATCCGGTTTATATCCCCTCGGACTTTATCTGCAAATTCGACCCCGACCACATCGGCCCGCTTTTAGGCGACAAATCATGGTGCGCCGTATTCGACAACACCAAGATAAAACGACTTGTCCCCGACTTCTCCGCCACGGTTCCTTTTGCGCAGGGAATCAAAAAATCGATTGAATGGTTTGAAGCGGACCCGAAACGCTGCACGGTTGACGACGAATACAATCTCTTTATGGACCGCCTGATTACTGCCTACGAGAAGGTGTTTCCCGGGTAAGGTAAAAGCCCCAACACTTAAGGCCCTTGTCCTTCAGGTTCAAGTAGTCGGCTCTGGTCGCGAACAAGGTATGCACGCTCGGGGAAGGTCTTATCTATTTGTTCTGCGGTGGTCCGCTCAAGGGTATATTTGCCCTCCTGCCAGAGCACTATGCTTCTCGGTTCCTTTGAGCCGTCGTAGTGAATCTCCTGCCAATAGCCCCGCCCATCCAGCAATTCCACCCTGAGCACATAACCATCTTCTGGTCCGTCGGCTGGTTTTATCTTGCTGATGTGTACCGGAGTGATCGTCCCGTCCGGCCTGATTACATCAATAACGACTGCCTGCCGTTCGTCGCCCAAAATCCTTTTTAAAATCGGCTCCGTAACAATATCCGGCACCATCGCATCGCCGAGCACATATTCCTTCTTCTCCTTAGTCACTCGTCCGCCTGCTGCCAAGCGCACCTCAAGAACGTTCGCCTCCGCCACCATCTCGACTCCTCTGCTGCCCGCCCGCGAGCTGCTTTCCACCCTCCAGACAAATTCATCAAACGCGCTTTTGCCGCGGAAGAACCCAACCTGCTCATCAGGTATAGGCCCGCGCACATATTGATAGCTCGCCGCTGTCACCATCGACTTACCATCCGTCTCGCCCGCCTTCAACGCATCCATCGTAAAACCAATGGTCCTGCCGCGTGCATCAGCCAGAGAATAAATAACCTGCTCGCCGTCAGATGGTATAACACCGCTCAATCCCGCAGCCCTGACCTGGCCGACTATCTGCTCGCCCGACTGCAGAAGCCCGTTATCCTCGACATTTATGCCGGCGACGATTTTATCGAAGACCCGCTTTGTCAAACCCGGTTCGTCTGCGGTCTGAAACACCTCGATTTCGAGCTGCCTGCCCCCCTTAAGTTCACACACGCCGAAGATTACCTCGAAAGCTCCGTGTGTCGGCTGACCGGGCTGACCTGTCATTCTCGCCCAGTCAACAACGAGTTGGCCCACCTGCATCCGGCCCGTCTCCACCGGCTCACCTCCTGTCAGTCCCCGATTCCGGCTGAACCGCTCCTGCAGAGTGCCCTTCTCCGGTGCCAGCAGGTATCGGCAATGCGTGTATCCCTGGCTTGTCCGCCCGCCAACCGTAAAAATGCTGCTGAGGGTAAAGCCGTCCCCGTCATAAATCCACCGACCCTCGAACTGCCAGCCGTTGCCCGAAGGCATTGAAACCGACAATCCCGAATAGCTCAGCTCAAGCGGCGCCGACAGACGAATAGCGGACCGCAAGCCCACCACCGCCCGGGCCACCAGCAACGAAATCACAAGAATACCCGGCAGTGCTATCTTGGCCGCTATGTGTCGTCTTGTCTTGTCGCCTCCGACCATAGGAGCGCCAATATAGCCAATGCGCCCGCCACACACAAGCACGATGCCGCTCAGATGTAGAATCAGTAACCGCCAAGAAACGCTTGTTCCCTGACACGGCAACAGAAAAAGATGTGATATCGGCTCCCGACTATTGCAAAGCCGCTGCCGTGGATTTATCGAGCAAGGACCGGCTACTGCGGATTACCCTGTAATAAAACCATTTCAGAAAACCGCTCGCGGCAAATCCGCAGAAAATCACCACGAACGCAACCTGCCGGCTCCAAATTACCAGCCCGAAAAACAACAACGCCCTGATTAGATGTGCAAAGGGTTTTTTGCCCCTTATATACTGATTGATGACGTGTGCGTACCGGATTCGACTAATCATCAACACCGCCAGCCCGATTGCAATTATCGGCAGTGCATAAATTATCACGTCCGTCAGCAGTAAACTCACCGACCCCGGTCCGCCAGACCGCGTCGAAAGCTCCGACACGGCTTCCTGATGGAATATCACCAAACTGGCTATTACACCGGCCGCGGCGGGCGTGGGCAGCCCGATAAAACTCATATGGGCCGACTCGTCTTCCTCGTTCTCGACGTTAAACCGGGCCAGCCGAATCGCTGCACAACTCAGATACGCCGCCGCCGCCAGCCACACAAATCGCTCAACGAAACTTATCACAACCACGCCAGCGCCCGCTGCAGGCAATAATGAAAGATGCTGCTGCACAATCTTCAGCATCAGAAACGCCGGCGCCACACCAAAGCTGATTATGTCGCACAAGCTGTCGAGCTGACCGCCAAAGCTCGACGTACTCTGGCTCATACGCGCCAGCCGACCATCAAGCATATCCGCCAGCATCGCCAGCAGAATCATATAGCCGGCCAATGCAAAATAAGGCAGCGTAAGACGATGATAAGAGAACTGCCCCGTCGCCGAGCTTACTGCCTGGCTGGCAAAACTTACCGCAGCAAAACCGCACGCGCCGTTTACTATCGTAACGAGCGACGGCAGAATGGTGATGTATTTGAGCCGCTGCCTTCTCATCCGCCGCAGAAAACTCTCCTTCGCCGCCTCCGTCCTCAGCTTCCTCGGTTTTTGATACCCTTCGTTAACCGGCTCTGATTCGCTCATATTCATCCTTCGCAGTAACCATTATTACAAGGCACCCGCTCTCATATATCATATCAAAACAGCAATATATATTCTCCATTTACTGGATGCTAAGGAGAATGGACATACCTCATCATCGGCGTCAGCCCCGCCTTGACCTTGTCGCCAATCTTCACAAGGCACTCGATATCGTCGCGCAACGGCACATACAACTCCGTTCGCGAACCGAATTTTATCATACCAAAACGCTCGCCCGCACGCAATTGCCGCCCCGGCTCGGCCTCGCAGACGATTCTGCGAGCAATCGCCCCGCTTATCTGGCGAACAATCAATCTATCCTCCGGCGCTTCGGTTCTGACAAGCCAAAGGTCATTTGATTCGTTCACCCGCCCTGATTCCGGGTTCATCGCATTGGTATATTTGCCTTGGCGGTATGTGATTTTCTCTACCCTGGCTGCACACGGCGAGCGATTTATATGAACGTCGAATATGCTCAAAAATATCCCGACCCGCAGTGCTTTGCCTTTGATAAACCCGTTCTCATCTACGGTCTCGATATCCGTTACTTTGCCGTCAGCCGGAGCCAATAGCAGATTCACGTCTTCAGGCACAATCCTTTCCGGGTCACGGAAAAATGACAAAGCCCACACGAAAACCAGCCCCAGTGCAATCTCGACGTAGTGAACCACCCAGACAGGAGTCGTCGGATGTGCCCAGAACCAGAGCATAACCATAAAAAACAGCACAACACCCGGATAAAATAACACCTGCGGCCAGCCATATTTCGTCAGCGGTATTCTCATAAGCATCTATGCTACCATAATTAACGGCTTTTGTCAGCAACCGGCGAGTCAGCAGGATTATATGGCCATAGCAATAACAAAATTTTTTGGAAATTCCACAAAATGCCCTTGACAACCGATTTATAAGTATATAGTTTATATGTGAACGGATTTACGAGAGGCGAAGAGGTTGCTATGACGCTAAAACAGGAGCTTGGACTAAAACGCGGCTATGTGGTGCCGGCGCACGAGGCGCTGCTGAACGTTTACTATACTGCCTCAATGATGAAAAAACGCGCTGATAATTTTTTCGGCCAGTTCAAGCTCACCGACGTGCAGTTCAACCTGATGGGCCTGCTCCACTACGAAAGCGGCAAGCAGGGAGGTCTCAGCCAGGCGCAAATCAGCGATATGATGTTAGTGAACCGCGCCAATATCACCTCGCTTGTTGACCGGATGGAAAAAGCGGGACTCGTCACACGCACTGCTCACGCAAACGACCGTAGATTCAATATCGTCAAGCTCACCGCCAGAGGCAGAAAACTTTATGAGAAGGTCGAGCCACTATATATGCAGCAGGTCTGTCACGCAATGGCATGCCTGAACCAGTCGCAGATAAAAACACTCAAGACAATGCTCGAAAAAATTCGCGTCAAATTAAGAGAATAAATTTCCAAGCTGTTCACGGTAGTACAATGTCAGGTAAAAGGACAGATAGTTCCAATAATAACAATGTGTTATGGTCGAGCATGCTTTGTCTCCTCGCTGGCTCAATTAGTGGTCTGCTTTTTGCCATCCCTACCATATATCCCGCTTTTGCACCACTTCAGATTATTGCTTTGATACCCGTGCTCTATCTTGGCGCCAGCAAACGGGTTGGCAGCCGAGGTATGCTCGTTGCGGGTTTGTTTATGGCTATTACCTATATATTGCCGCAATTTTTTGTCATCAGTCTACCTTTCCTTCTTTGTGCACCACTGATGGGTTTTGCAGCGATTCTTATAATCGCCACGGTTTGGGCTTCCGGGAGAATGCTTGCCGGTTCCGGCGTATCGGGAGCAATTGCCGTTGGCGCGTTGTTTGTTGTGATCGACTGGTTAATTTTCACGGTGATTCCGATAGGGGGCACGTGGCAATCGTTTGGCCGTTCCTGGTCGAATTATCCCGGCTTAATACAATTCGTTTCATTAACCGGAATCACAGGCATTATTTTTGTCCTTGCTTCCCTGCAGGCACTGATAGTCAAGCTAATCGTTAGTCCGGTGCTTTGGCGCAGAGTTCTCATCTGCATAGCCGCGATTGTGCTGCTTATTTTAGCATCCAGTATCTTTTTCAAATCGCGTCAGCCGGTAGGCCGGCTCAAAGTCGCTGCTGTCGGCTGGACAAGAGCCGACGTTGAACGTTACGGCAGTATCTATTCCACATCCGGCTTCGATACCCTTCTTGCCAAACCGATATCTGAAGCGGCTGAAAACGGGGCTCGTCTTATTGTCTGCCCTGAGGCGATATTGCGGCTGCAGGGTACCTCTCGACCGGTGGAAAAACTCGCTCATATCGCCCGCAACCACAATATATATCTGGCAATCGGCTACGTGGACAAAAAAGCAAATGAAAACCGAATGATGTTCATCGGCCCCTCCGGACAGGTAATCGGTGAATATACAAAAACTTATCTTGCTCCTTTGGAACGTTTTAGGAAAGGTGACGGCCGGCTGGTTCAAATCGACGTTGACGGAGTCGCCGTCGGCGCAATGATTTGTGCTGATGATACCTTTACGCGGCTTTCTCGTGAATATGGCAGAAAAGAAGTTCCGCTGGTAGCCGTCCTCAACAATGACTGGTTTGAGATCAAAGAAAATCACTTATATATCAGCATTCACAGAGCAATCGAGTCCCGCTATACCGTTATACGCGCTACCACCAACGGTATAAGCGCAATTGTCGCGCCCGACGGCAAAATACTGGCCAAAAAAGACCACTTCAAACAAGGCCCTGGTTACATAATGGCTGAAGCGCCTCTTTATTCGAGCCGCACGCTATTCAGTCAATTCGGCCACTGGCCAGTCATTCCAAGTCTGGCTTTTCTGGCGATTTATATCACCCTAAAACAAAAAGCAGCTCGAATAAGGGCCAGCTAAAACTGGTCACAATTTTTTTATGAAAACAGTTTGCTATTAAATAGTATATATATCAATGAAATTCGTCGACAGGAATAAAAATGCACTCTTCCAAAAAGGGCGGTAAATTCTGGATTGCCACTTTACGTTTGTTGACCAAGCTGCTGGCAACGGGATTGGCGATGCTGATTCTGGCCATGGCAATCGGTGAAGGCGGACCGCCAAATCCATTTGCCCAGCCGTTCGACGTTGCCGTGGAATTATTCGCAATGCTGGTTATCTGTCTGGGCCTGATTATCGCGTGGAGATGGGAGCTTGTCGGAGGTGCAATGATTTTGCTTGGCACACTCGTATTTCACATTGTCGAGGGAACGCTCTGGTTCAACTGGGTCTTCGGCCTGTTTGCCCTGACCGGCCTTTTGTTTGTGGCTTGCGGCGCATCGAGTGCAATGAGCCGAGGGAACCCTCCAAGTTCTCAATGAACAGGACCTCGCAAAATGATGAGTGTAATCACAAAATGGATTCGCAGGTATCTTACGGGAAAAGACTCAAGATATGTATTCGAGCCCGCTCAAATACCATCTCTCGGTGATATTGGGCCCACACATATTTACATCCATATCCCATTCTGCAGAAATTGCTGCCCTTATTGTCCATATAACAAAGTGCCCTACGATGAAACGCTGGTTGAACCTTACGTTCAAGCCCTGCTGGCCGAAATGAATATGTATGGAAACCTGACCGGCCAGCTCAAAGTATCGTCAGTCTATATTGGAGGTGGAACACCGACACTATTATCCGACCGGCTTACGGATATTCTTGCGCAGCTCAAAAGCCATTTCGAGCTGACAGGCGAAATATGCATTGAAGCCAATCCCGCAGGCCTCGACTATGAAGCGGTGTCCAATCTCAAACGATGCGGTGTGAATCTCGTCAGCCTCGGCGTTCAGAGCTTCAACGACAAATGCCTGCAGCTTCTTGGAAGGAACTATTCGTCTGAAACCGCCGAACTAACTCTGAGGAAACTCATCACCGCCGATTTCTCATCGATAAACGTTGACCTGATGTTTTGCCTGCCTGCCCAGACCGAGGGGCAACTGTTGGACGACTTGCGAAAAACAGTGGCCCTAAACGCAAGCCAGATAACGACCTACCCGCTTTTTACATTTCCCTATTCGACCGTAGGCCGCTATAAGAAACTGCGGCAAATCAAAATGCCCAGCCTGCGTAAAAGACGCCGCCAGTACTATCTCATCAACGATTTTCTCCGTTCGCAGGGATACAGCCGAGTATCCGTGTGGAGCTTCAAGAAAGGCAGCGTTCCGAGATACTCGTCGGTAACACGGGACGGTTATATCGGACTCGGCGCAGGTGCAGGAACTCTGACAACTAACGGCTTTTACCTTAATACCTTTTCTGTAAACGAATATATCAACAGATGTCTGTCCGGCGTTTTCCCGACAGCCCTGCAAATGCGATTCAACAAGAAGATGAGGGACTATTTCTGGCTGTATTGGCGGCTGTATGACACAACTATCCCCAAAAACGTGCTTTATCGCCGGTTCGGCGTCAACGACAGGAAACTTAACGGCACATTCAAAATGCTCAAATTTCTCGAAATGACAGAGGAGCATAATGGCAGCTTCGTTTTGAACAATGCCGGCGCCTTCTGGGTACACTTGCTGCAAAATTATTTCGCGTTAAGCTATATCAACAAAATATGGACCGTCGCGATGAAACATCCCTGGCCGGATGCAATAGAAATATAACTGTTAAGGAGAAAAGCTGATGGATGAACTGGCGTTTCATCGCAAGTATGTGGATGTCGATTGCCTGGGCGATTTACGGGCTGGTTCTGCTCGCAGGCGGCTTTTGGCAAAAAATGAAGGCCCTGCGGTATCTCGGCCTGAGTGTTTTCGGCGTATTGCTGCTGAAAGTGTTTATCGTGGATACCAGCGCGGTCAGCACGATTTACCGAATTTTGGCCTTCTTGGCCACCGGCGTGACACTGGTCGTAGTATCCTACCTTTATCAATTCCTAAAAAAGAAGGGCTTTTTCGATATGACCCCGGCAAAGCACCGACGGAACGAAACAACGCTGCGTTGAAATCCAACATACGGCTCACTCGAAAAAGTAGCCAATACTGTTGATAAACTCAGCCGTCGGCAATATCCTATTACGAGAGTCCTCTCATTTAGGTTGGCCTGACTATGCGGACAAGAAAATTAGGCAATACTGGCCTGGAGCTGACCACCGTCGGTCTGGGCACCTGGGCCATCGGCGGCCCCTGGCAGTTCGGCTGGGGACCGCAGGACGATGGCGAGGCCATCGCCGCCATTCTGAAAGCCCTTGAGCTTGGCATTAACTGGATTGACACCGCCCCCATCTACGGCTGCGGGCACTCCGAAGAGCTTGTCGGAAAAGCGCTCGAACAAACCAGAGAAAAACCAATCATAGCGACAAAATGCAGTCTGCTCTGGAACGAAAAAAGGGAAAAGGTTGGCTGCCTGAAGCCCGAAAGTATTCGTAAAGAATGTGAGGCAAGCTTAAAACGCCTCGGCATCGACACAATCGACCTCTACCAGATGCACTGGCCCGACCCCGACAATGAAATCGAAGCCGGCTGGGAAGAAATGGCCCGGCTGCAGGAACAGGGCAAGGTAAGATATATCGGCGTGTGCAATTTCAACACAGAACAGCTCAACCGCATCCGCAAAATCTCGCCCGTCGCATCGCTCCAGCCGCCGTATAGTATGCTCCGCCGGGATACCGAAAACGAGCTGCTGCCTTACTGCAAAGAAAATAATATCGGCGTTGTCGCATACAGCCCTATGCAACGAGGCCTGCTTACCGGCAAGTTTAACAAGCAATACCTCGCGACCCTTGCCCCAGACGACCACCGCCTGCGAAGCCCTGAATTCAAGGAACCTGTGTTCTCAATAAACCTCGAATTCGTCGACAAGCTCCGGCCAATCGCCCGGCGAAACGGCAAAACACCGGCCCAGCTCGCAATCGCCTGGGTCCTAAGAACAGAGGAAGTTACGTCCGCGATAGTCGGTGCGCGCCGACCAGGCCAAATCGAAGAAACCGCACCCGCCGGCGACTGGCAGCTTCCACAAGCCGACATCGACGAAATTGAAAAATTATTGGCCGAACGCCAAGCAAAATTGTAGAAATTAACTAATACCAAGGACGACCAATGAGCACAAATAAGCTACCAAGAATTGACAGCAACGACCGCATACAATCGCTGCTGCTGCCGCACTGTCGATTAAAACCGGGGCAAATCTGGCGGGACCCCCAAGGCCAACATAAAGTTGCCTGCGTGGATGCTTCAAATTATGAAGGCACAGAACATCTAATAGCTGGCGAGAAAGCAACTTTGGCCGTTCAAGACCCCCCATATAACTTCGCCGTAGGCAATGCCGACAGTAGCAGTTTAGGACAAATGCCGCTAGACAAATACATCGATTGGTGCAGAAAGTGGGTCCGCAACACCTCTGAAGCTCTGCAAAACAATTCAAGCTTATACGTTTGGCTCGGCGCCGACCAAAATGCCGGCTTTCAACCACTGCCGGATTTTATGATTATGATGAGACAGTTCAAAGAATTCGCAACCCGAAGCTTAATAACTATGAGAAATCAACGCGGTTACGGCACGCTGAAAAACTGGATGGCCGTGCGACAGGAACTATTGTATTACACGAAAGGCAACGCTGTGTTCAATGTCGAAGCCGAATACACAGACATTCCCAAGATACTAAGAGGATACTACAAGAAAGTAAATGGCACACTGACCGAAAATCTTGAGCGGAGCAAATCGGAAAATATAAGAGCCGGTAATGTCTGGGTCGATATCCAGCAGGTTTTCTACAGGATGGAAGAAAAGGTCCCCGGCTGTTATGCCCAGAAGCCGCTCAAGGCCATCGAAAGAATCGTATCCGCCAGCTCCAATGCCGGCGATATCGCTATAGATTTCTTCGCCCACGCGGGGACAACCTTGATTGCCTGTGAAAAACTCAACAGGCGTTGTTTCACAGCCGACATTAACCCAATTTTTGCCGAAATCACAATCCGACGACTGGAACACTATAGACAAACAGGCCAAACCGGCTGGCAATTCAAAACACCTTTCCCTGAGGTCGATATCGACTGGCCTTGCGATAATAATTCAGGAAACAATGATGTTAGAGAAGTCAAACCAAAAGTAAGGTCCTTGTTTGATTACTCGCATACAGCAAAATAACCCTATGGAAAAACTCAAGGCGCAGCTCGAAAATTTGATAAAGCGTCTCGAAAATTTAGGGGATTTTCGTGCTTCGCTGGAAACTCTTCAATCCGTTTATCCCTTTAATGAATACGAATATATAATCTCGCACCTTTTAGCTGGGGACAAACTTACACTTGACGAATATCTTGAACTTAGAGATTCCTACATCGAAAGGAACCTATACCTTTATGTATTTGAGATTTCCTCCCCAAGAAGGTTAGGCGATACATGGGCTTATGGGCAACTAAAACTACTTGTGCCGGAAATTAAAAAACCAAATAAGACTTTAGACCCTCAGTATGCAAATCAACAATATGATCTCTGGCTGGACTGGAAAGACAGAAAAAATAATTCTCATGGCATCCGCATAGAATTGAAAATTGCCCGAGCCCTTGACGGCGACAAACCTGATGAACCATTTTATGTGAAGGCGCTGGCTTTTGATTCCAACAGACCATTTGATATGATATTTGAGCAGATAAAACCGAGGTTTGCGGATGTATTTGTGTGGATGGGCGTTTGGAGAGACATAATTAGATATTGGGTGCTTTCCAGTAACGAGGTGCAAAAGAACAAATATTATTGCTCAAAACAACACAAAGGCAATGTCGGCGAAGGCCAACTCCATTTGAAACACAATAATATAACTGCGTTTCAAAAACATGAGGTTAAGCCATCGCATATTAAAGAAGCAATAATCGAAGCATATAAAAGGCAGTACAAAATCAAGTAGTATTTCTAAAGGATGTCAAACGTATGGCTAAACGCCCGACAAATGAAGCAAACATTTACACAAGCCCGCTGGTCGAAAGAAACGCCTCGAAGGAAATGGCCGAGCTATTCGGCCCGCAGAAAAAATTCAGCACCTGGCGGCGACTATGGCTCGAACTGGCAAAGGCACAAAAGAAACTCGGCCTGAAAATCACCCAGGCACAAATCAGCGAGATGGCCAGACACCTTGACGATATCGACTTCAAGACCGCAGCCGAATATGAAAAAAAGCTCCGTCACGACGTTATGGCCCACATTCACACCTTCGGCAAAGCAGCCCCAAAGGCCGCACCGATTATTCACCTCGGCGCGACAAGCCGTTACGTGGGCGATAACGCCGACCTGATTATTATGCGGCAAGGCCTCGAAATAATCGCCGGAAAACTCGCCGCGGTTATAAATCTCCTGGCCGGGTTTGCCCGCAAATACCACTCGATGCCGACACTGGGCTTCACACATTATCAGCCCGCCCAGTTGACCACCGTCGGCAAAAGGGCAACGCTGTGGTGCTACGAATTCGTAATGGACCTGCGCGAAGTCCAACACCGCCTTGAGACTATTGCCTTTAGAGGCGTCAAGGGAACCTCCGGCACCCAAGCGTCGTTTCTGGCGCTATTCGACGGCAGCCACAGCAAGGTCAGCCGGCTCGACAAGCTCGTCGCATCTTCCTTCGGCTTCAAAAACGTCTGCCCTGTCACGGGCCAGACTTACCAGCGAAAAATCGATACACTGATTGTCAACACGCTCGCCTCAATCGCCCAATCCGCGCACAAGTTCTGCAACGACATCCGCCTGTTGGCCAACCTCAAGGAAATCGAAGAGCCGTTCGAAAAAACTCAGGTCGGCTCATCCGCCATGGCCTACAAGCGAAACCCGATGCGCTGCGAACGCACCACCGCGCTTAGCCGGTTCGTCCTGTCGCTGGCAACCAGCCCCCCGATGACAGCGTCCGAGCAATGGTTTGAAGGCAACCTTGACGACTCCGCCAATCGTCGAATCGTCATCCCCGAAGCATTTCTCGCCGTTGACGGCATCCTCGAAATTTTGACCAATGTCTTAGACGGCCTTGTCGTTTACCCGAAGGTCATCGCCTCACACGTCGCAGCGGAGCTGCCCTTTATGGCAACCGAAAATATCCTTATGGCGGCGGTCAAAGCAGGCGGCCACAGGCAGGCCCTTCACGAAAAAATCAGACGGCATTCTCACGAAGCCGCCTCGCAGGTAAAACAACAAGGCAAACCCAATGACCTTATCGACCGGCTAAAAGCCGACCTTGCTTTCGTAAAGGTCGATTTTGAAAAGGTATTGAATCCGAAAGATTATGTTGGCCGGGCACCACAGCAGGTCGATGAATTCATAAAACAAATCGTAACGCCTATCACAAGAAAGTATCGAAAACAGCTCAACAGAAAAGCGGACTTACACGTATAAGGAAACAGCAAAGTGACAAGAGACGAGCTAATCAGACGCATCAAGGAAACCGCGTATCTCGAAGGCGATTTTGTTCTGCGAAGCGGTAAGCGAAGCAAATACTACCTTGATAAATATCTCTTCGAGACCTGCCCGGATATACTCAAAGCCCTCGGTACCGAATTCGCCCGACACGTAAGCGACGATGTTACCCTCATAGCAGGGGCTGAACTTGGCGGCGTGGCGCTGGCAGCGGCTACGGCTCTTGCGACCGGCAAAAACTGGGTCATCATTAGAAACAGCAAAAAGGGCTATGGCACAGGAAAGCTAATCGAGGGCAAGCTCGATAAAGGCGACATCGTCCTGCTGGTCGAAGATATCGCCACAACAGGCGGCCAAGTACTCGAAGCGGCAAAGGTAATCACCGAAGCGGGAGCAAAGGTCAAAAAAATTGTCGCTTGTATAGACCGAAAACAGGGCGCCGGCGAAAATATCAAAAACGCCGGCTACAAATTCGAGTCGCTGTTAACCAAAGACGACCTCGGAATAAAAGATTAAAACGCACGATGACAAAAAAGCAGCATATCAAAGACTGGCAGAACCTGGCGGATGAGGAAATTATGAAACTGCGGGTTCGGGACCTCGGCGTGACAATCGCCGGCTCCTGGCTCGAACCGCTTATAGACCGGCTTTACGCCGAATTAGACGCCAAAAGCATAAAATTTCATCCCCCCTATTACCTCGCCGACGAATGGCTCTGCCCCGACAAAACTCCCATCATGGGCATACCATTCTGGCTCGCAGACCCCCGCCTGAAGCAAATTGAGCTAAAAATGATGTTCGACGTCGAGGGTGGCACTGAGCAGTCCTGTATGAAGCTGTTGCGTCACGAATGCGGCCACGCTCTCAACTATGCTTATAAGCTCTACAAGCGAACAAGATGGCGAGAGCTGTTCGGCCCGTTTAGCGCCCGCTACTCCGACTCGTACTATTCCCGGCCGTATTCAAGACGATACGTCATACACCTCGAAGGCAACTACGCCCAGGCGCATCCTGACGAGGACTTCGCCGAGACCTTTGCCGTCTGGCTTAATTCCGAAAGCCAATGGGAACAGAAATACCGCGGCTGGCCCGCACTAAGAAAACTTCGTTACGTCGACGAGCTAATGAGCAGAATCGGCAACCAAGACCCGATAGTGACTGTTGAAAAGGAGCCCCCCTGGTCAGCAGACAGAATGACCTCCACGCTGGCCGCCTTCTACGAACGAAAACGCAAAACACTCGGCACCGCCTTCCAAGGCTACTACGACGACAGCTTGCTGAAACTATTCACAACGGACCATTCCGACAAGTCGCTTGTCAGGGCTTCTAAGCTTCTGCGAAATAACAGGCGAGACCTCGTCAAGAATGTGACGAGATGGACCGGCCACAGAAAATACGACATTCACGAGCTTGTCAACAACCTCACGCGACGCTGTGACGCTTTAAATCTCTATGCAACAAGCGCTGACACGAGCACTATAATAGCGATTACTTCACTGCTTACCGCCATCGCGAGTAACACGCTTCGAGCACAGCCGCAGGACGATAAACGTTAATGAGCAGAAAAATGAAGGTCACTGTTTTGGCGGACGCAGCCGAGATTCCGGCAGACGACCCCCAGTTCCAGGGTCAGCCGGACAAGCCCACCACCGAGTATCACGTAATCCGTACCCTGCGAGAACTCGGTTACAACGTCACTGTAATAGGTACAGTAGATGATATCGCAGCACTGACAGGCACGCTTCACGAGCAGAAACCCGACATCGTCTTTAATCTCACCGAACAGCTCGCCGGCGACCGCAGACATGACACCAATATCGCCGCGCTTCTCGAAATGCTCGATATACCCTTCACCGGAACGGGCCCGACGGG